>Ga0272442_10000321_pt1 | contig 80299 bp, 59 predicted proteins | sample SSMForm2O_FD_200262 | JGI IMG/M metagenome (GOLD analysis project Ga0272442, IMG submission 200262) | Marine sediment archaeal communities from Little Sippewissett salt marsh, Falmouth, MA, United States - SSM-Form-2O | ecosystem: Environmental > Aquatic > Marine > Wetlands > Sediment ...
GCCGCTGGGACGGTTCCCGCAGCCCGGAGATGCAGTACCGGTTCAGCGTCCCAAACGGGCAGTATATGATAAAGCTCTATTTTGCCGAAACCTGGAAAGGCGCGGCCGGTGTGGGGCTCCGGGTGTTTGACGTTCAGGTGGAGGGGACCGTGGTACTTGATGATCTTGACGTTTTCGGGGAGGCGGGCTTTTACAAAGCGCTGACAAAAACTGTTTACACATCGGTCGGTGACGGTGAGCTGAACATTTTATTCCTGCATCAGATTGAAAACCCGACAATATGTGCCGTTGAGATCACCGCTGATCCTTAATATACGGCAGGTTTCAGAAAGAAGGAAGCCTTTAATAACAATTGCTCCCTGTAATGATTATTTTCCCCTTTCTTTAAGAAAAGCTTCCAATGCTACAAGAGCCGCAATTGCCTCTGGACTTTTTGGTTCTGTAGCAGTATGTTTTTTCATAAACACATCCTCTACTATAATTTAAGAACCGCCCTGCCCCGGGAAAAAACCAAATCTTCAACAGGCGGGGAGCATCATAGTTTTGATTTTCACCTGTTTAACTGAAACCGGAGGTTATTTTTTTCTCTTTTCTAATAAACCCACAACCTTTGATTCTAACTCGTAAATGAAAATGGGGGTATAAGACGAATATGAGTAAAAAAGACAAAACTCCACCCACTATGAAAAGGTTAGCCGGTTGGGGAATACTTTACGCAATTGCACTCTCTATTCTATTTATAGCCAATAAAACCATAGGTCATCAGCTCTTCACCAGCTGGTATCATGGAAGCTCAATTGGAATTATAGACAACATCTTTGAATTTTTTAGGACCAGGCCCCTGGAAAGGCATCTACAAATTGCCGACACACTCTTCTTTGTCTTTTTTCTTGGGGTTTTGCCGTGGGTACTGCTCTATTTTTCCAGTTACAAGAAATTACTTTACCAATCAATTATAAACGGGCCCTGGCTGGAAAAGCATACACAATTTGTAGATTCACTGCCGAAATCTCACATAGGACTATGGATTGCTTTGTCGGCTGGATTGGGATTGTTTATTGAACTTATGATCATACGTATTCATTCCTCCTATTTTCAGTTTTTTGCTTACTTTAAAAATGTCAGCCTGCTGTCCTGTTTTTTAGGCTTAGGTGTTGGATACGCATTTCGAGATAAAAACCCTTTAAAACTGCCGCTTGTGTTTCCGTTCTTGGCAGCACAGATTATTACCCTCTATATATTACGGTTCACCCAAATGGGCATGTCTTTGCAGAACCCCATAGTCGAAGAATACACGCTGGGAATGGGACAGGTTTACGGAATTTTAGGCATCGTCTTCGTATATTTTTTCCTAGTTCTGGTTTTTGTTCTGAACGCCTTGGCTTTTGTTCCCCTAGGACACCTGACCGGCAGATTAATGCAAAAACAAAGCAATCTTGTTGCCTACAGTTGGAATTTATTGGGAAGCCTCCTCGGCATTGTTCTTTTTTCCTTTATCTCTTTTATCTGGGCGCCGCCGAAAGTGTGGATTATATTGGCGGCAGTTGGACTGATCATGTTTTACTGGAATGATAAAAGAAGCATGCTGATTACAGGTTTGACGTTGTGTCTGGTTTTAATAGTCCAATCGGTTCCGTTCAGTTTGAAAAAGTTTGATGTCTTTTCTCCATACCAGATATTATCGCTTAGTGTAGCACAAGATGGGCTCCTCAGTATAGAAACCAGTAATGCTTATTACCAGAAGTTGCTTAATTTAAAAGACAGCACTGAGTTAAACAAAAAAAATTATCATTACCAGCTCCCTTATTTTTTCAAAAAAAAGCCGAAGAATGTACTGGTTGTGGGGGCCGGTACCGGCAATGACGTTGCCGCTGCAGTAAGAAACGGCGCCGGGCATATTGATGCAGTTGAGATCGATCCGGCGATACAACAATTCGGAAGAGCCCTGCATCCCGAACAACCCTACCAAGCTCCTAATGTTACGGCTTATATAAATGACGCAAGAGCCTTTATGCGGCATACAAAACAACAGTATGACTTAATTGTTTACGGCCTCTTGGATTCTCATACATTGTTGGCAAACAAGGGAGGGGTCAGACTGGACAGTTATGTATATACGGTTCAGGCATTCAAAGAAGCAAGGAAACTGCTGAAGAAAGACGGATTGATTGCACTGTCCTTCAGCATACTGAGTAATTCAATAGGGAAAAAAATCTTCCTCATGATTCAGGAAGCCTTTGACGGAAAAGAGCCCTTGGTTATCAGGTCAGGCTATGATGACGGCTTTTTTTATATTATCGGGGAAAATTTTTCCCGTGAACAGGTGGAAAGCACTGAAATACTGGATAAGCCATACATAAAAGGGGTTTCGGATATTTTCAAAAATGAGCGCATAAAGGCAGATATTTCCACGGATGACTGGCCGTTTTTATATATGCCGGTAAGGCGCTATCCATTCTCTTATATCATCATGGTTACTTTATTGCTGTCTACCTCTTTTGTCTTTATTTCAAAATTAATCCCCCAATCGACCCGAGGCGTATCATGGACGGCTTTCTTTCTCGGGGCGGGATTTATGTTGCTGGAAACCAAAGCTATTACTGAATTGGCCCTGGTTTTCGGCAGTACCTGGTTTGTCATAAGTGCCGTTATTGCGGCCATTATGATCATGGCCTTTTTGGCAAATCTCTATATTATAAAAAAAGGTGCCCTGCCCACAGGTATTACCTATGGCTTCCTGATATTGACTCTCTTAATGGGCTTTCTTGTCACCTTTGTTTCTTCCGAAGAATGGCCGGTATGGTTCAGCCAGCTGTTTTATACTGTTTTGTTGACAATACCGCTGTTCTTTTCAGGTTTTGCTTTCTCTGCTGAGCTGAAAAAATCCATCCCTGTCGGGACTATTCTAGCATCTAATTTAATTGGTGCCATGCTGGGAGGTCTTCTGGAATACAACTCCATGTACTTTGGTTTCCGTTCATTATACCTGCTGGCTATAGTAATGTATGTATTGGCCTTTCTTGCAACGACAAGTAAACGCAAAGTTATCTGAGTGCCAATTATTTAAGCTGGAGAAATGATGCAATGCTTCATTCGCGCTGCCAATTGTTCTTAATCTCCTTTTTAATTTTTCTTATTACACTATTATTGGGCTCTGTAACGCTTTTCTATCCTTTCGGTATTGATCACGGAGAATACGCAACCATAGCAAAAGAAATAAGTTCTGGAAAGGCGGTCTACCGTGACGTTTTTAATATAAAGCCACCGCTTACCCACGTAGTGCATGGGCTGGCCTTGGGGATATTCGGCTGCTCAATGCAGTCCATCAGGATCTTTGATCTTATTTGGCAAGCAATAACGGCGAGTCTATTGTTTTTTTTAATAGAGCACCTTTTTAGAAACCGGCTGCTGAGTGTCCTGTCGGCATTATTTTATGTCCTGTGGTATTACTCCTTAAGCTTTTGGAATACCGCCCAGACAGATGGTTTTATTACATTACCCGTTCTTATAAGTCTGTTTACCTATCACTTATATCTGTCACGAGGTGAAACACGGCTTGCTGTTATTAGTGGAATCGCAATCAGTATAGCAGTATTGTTCAAGTATCCCATTGGCGTTCTGCTTCTGTTTTTGTTAATTATAACGATTGTGAAACATCGAGCAGACTGCCGGAAGGGGGTTCTGTTTCTGTTGATCGGATTTACCGCTCCAATTGCCTGTTTTTTTGCATTCCTGGCTATACAGGGCACGTTAAATGAATTCCTGTATATCCAAAGAAATTATATCCCGCAATATAACACAATTAACTTTTATGCATTTAACCCGGTTAATTTTTTCCTCAGCAATAAAGTCATGCTGTTGCTGTTCCCGTCAATTATCGGCATTGCAGTTTTAAAACGTTATGAGAAGTCTTCCTGTGTACTATTGGTTTCGCTGTGGTGGTCGGCAGCACTGATACATCTTGTTTCACAGAACAAATTTTTTGTATATCATGGATTGCCGCTAATTGCATCAAGTGCGGTTTTAACAGCATATCTTATTGTTGTGGTCTGCAATAAAATATGCTCTTCTCAAAAACACAAATATATTTATCTGTGCATAGTTATCCTTGTTACGGCAAGTCCCTATATGAAGCGTTGCTATAATACCGGCGGACATGTAACGCTGGCAAAAATTGCTGTCGGGAAAATGCAGCTTAACGAGGTGTATGCCGAATTCAATAATGGTATCTATTATTCAGCAAAGCCGACTATGGCGGTGGCGGCTTATATAAATTCTCACACAAATAAGCATGCTACGCTTTTTATATGGGGTTTTGATCCGACCATATATTTTCTTGCTGATAGAAATGCTGGTTCACGATTTATTTATAATTTCCCTTTGTGTGGTAATTTTGTCTGGCTGCGGGAATTCAGAAAACAACTTATCTCTGAATTAAAAAAGAATAAACCGCAATATATCATCGTTGTCGAAAATGATGCCGCTTTTTGGATTACCTCAAGCACTGACGATTCCATGACCTCATTTAAGAAATTTTACGAACTTTCCAATCTGGTCGCAAAGCACTATACATTTGAAAAAAAAATTCAAAACTTTTATTTATATTGTCGAAAACCAGGTTGGTCACGCCAAACAACACCGTCAAAAAAAACTGAAAATTCTTGAGACTACCGCCCCCGTTCAGCTTGATACATAATGAGCAAAATGATCAATTTTTTCTTACGGCATCGGTGACGTCGTGGAACACGAAGGGACTCTTTTTGGTGATGAAGTAACATTTGTCCGGAAGCAATGGATACTTCCCGTTAAAGTATGTATTAAATATTATCCTAAACGTATTTACCGGTGTAATGCCCTGATGGAGGTTTTTCGCGCCGCCTTCAGGAAGATAATAGGCATTCAGTATGGAAAATCCTTCCGCGGAGATATCCTCAATAGCCCGGGCCGTAAAATCCATGGTTATTCTGGGTCCGTGGTCCCCCTGAATAACAATAATCGGCTCATTGCCGGGCCGTGACAAAAGAAAATCTATGGTTTCGATCATCTTCTTATTAACATATTGGATCTGGGCTTTGTATCCGGCCAGGTATTCCTCAACCGTGCCCCCTTCCTTAAGGTAGTCTTTCCCGTCTTTTGTGCTCAGTCCCCTATCGGGCTGGACGGCCTCTCCGTTGGGTCCGAAAACAAATGGAGGATGCGGCGACATGATATGGGCATACACAAAGGTGGGACCGGCAAATTCGGCAGCGGTCTTAAGGCCGGAAAACATATAGTGAATGCGTTCCCGGTGCATCCTATATTGATCAATCAAACGAAACCGCAAAAAATCCAGCAGGGCAGGTACGGGAGTATAGTTTATTAACGAGTTTTGGAATTCATCGGCACTCCAGCTTTTCTTGAGCAGCGTATCGGTGTGCGTGATACCGTACATAAGATAGTGCGACGAGATAACAATGTTTTTATAGCCGAAATCTTTTAAAATTCTAAAAACCTTATTGTCCTGCAGCCGCTCTATTATGGGAACAAGATAACCCTCGGGCACATCTTTGAAATCTTCACTCAAGTCATTTTGATAGCTGAAATTCAGTGACGCTGCCAGAGAATAGACGGTTTTGGGATAGTTTGTCCTGGCTTCCGGCACCACATGGAACCCTTTTCGGCTTAGATAGTCCAGGAATTCTTTGTTGTCCCAGGAATACAGCTGCTTTAAAATATCCGCTCCGCCGTAGCCATCGAGAATAATGTAGTAGATATCGGGCAGGGACCCTTCGGGAACGGTTCCTGTTTTTTCCTCTGTGTGACCAGGCGTAAATGGCCGGTTCGAAGCACCTTCCACCTTCACCCTGCCCGCACCGAACGCAAGGGGCGAAATGAGTATGAGGCACAGCGCTGTAATATTGAGCAGTCTGGTAGCTGCAACAGGATCTCCCGCCCTTCTGACCAGGAAAAATCCCACGGCCGCCGGCATTACCATTACCAGAAAGGTAAGCTTCTTGGGCCCTACAAAAAAACTCGAGCCGCCGAAGTGGAACGGCTCTAAAAAGGTATACACCGCACCGTAGGAAAAAAAAAGGATCAAGACAACAGAGCTGAAAACACCTGCCTTTAGATAGTCCCCGAACACAGGTTTCATAATTAACAACAGGGCGGCAGCAAAAGTAAGGGCAACAAAGAGCGGTACAAAAAGCTGCTTGATGGAAAGCAGATAGATGTTCTTAAAAAACAGAAACAGCACGGGATAGGCTGCGAACAAAAAAGGATGGATTGCCGGGGGGCGCCGTTTCATAGTGGTCTCTTATTGTTTTCCATCAGGTATAAAATCCGCTTGGAGTCCTCAATTTGCGCGGTCTCCCGTATGGTGAAAAATCTGCTGAAAACAGCCTCAAATGATTGCCTGGTGTAATGAGGAAAGATGTCACTGCGCGTTGCAAGAAGCCTTTGCACCTGGGAATCATCTTTTGGGACAAACTCAACGATCAGCCGGGCACACAATGTACTGAAAAAATGTGCGATCTTTTCAAAAGGAACGTTGTTTGAGATTGCCAGATGATGGACAAGGGCAAGTGCGAGAATTGCGTCTGCATGGGCCCTGTTGAAAAAAGATTCCCGTTCGTTGTTTTCCCATCCCATGCCGGGGCTGGGGTTCACCACATCAAGCAGCAGCGGAAGAATGTTTTTTTCCTGTTTCTGTTTTGCCTGCAAATAATTATTTTCAACGCAGACGGGATCAACGTCAAATGCCACGGTATGAATCCCCCTGCTGCTTGCAAGGCGGCTGAATGTTCCGTCATTTGCCCCGAGGTCCCATACCTGCCGGGGATTAATCACCTCCAGGAACCGTTCAACCGTGTGAATCTTATGAGAGAATGCCGTTTCCGAATAATTTGTTTCACCGTAATAGCGCTCCCATTCGGTGGATTGTCCCTTCGGTTTAAGCTTCTTGACGGCGGTCTCCAGGCTGTCTATCAGCCCCAAAACCGATAATTTGCCGACCCGGCGCTGCTTTACGGCGGCTGTTAGTGTCTTATCGGCAAAATGTTTCTGGCTCTTGGCGTGCAGATGTATATGGAGCACATGGGAAAAACGCAGCCAGGTGCTTCTGGGGAGCAGTTTGCTCACCATGTCCAGGGGAATCCCGTCGATATAAATGCGCAGCAGCTGGCCCAGCCTGAGATCCACGCGGGCCATCAGCAGCAGCGGGCCCAAAAAATGCTGGCAAAACTGCCGGTAGGCAATCCAGGGACGGCCTTCTTCATAGGCTTCAAAAGAAAGCGTGTCGATGAATATGGGACGCCCCCTGTGAAACTGAACATTATACGCACTGCAGTCTTTGAGCGTCATGCCGGCGTTTAAAGATCTCTTCTGCAGGGCGAGGGTCAACAGCGCGGCGTCTTTTAACTGGGAAAAGCTCCATTCATAGGGATATGAAATAAATGCTATCTTTTCCGGCTGTATTATTTTATATCCTTCAGGCCCGTTAAAGAAAACGTCGTCACACTCTTTGTGGGGAATCAGCATCCCTTCCCGTACAAGCCCGTCATACAGACCTGTGGTCTGCAGCATATCGTAATGGGACCTGTATACGGCATTTATCTGGCGGTACAGCAGGCCGTCTTTGAAAAACAAAAATCCGCAGGGATCTCTGAACGATCCGCTTACTTTTCCGTTTTCTGCCATGTTCATTCTCTCGACAGGTTTGCGTCCGGTATGCCGGGGCTGTAATTGATACACAGGGGAAGTACCAGCTACTGTTGGCTCTTTGAGAACCGGCTCTTGAGAAATGCGATAATTCGGCGCCAAAACATTTTTACGGCGAAAAGTCCTCCAACGATAAAAGCTGCGAGTATCTGCAACAGATAACTGCCCGTGCCCGGGTCCAGATATGCGTGGGCATTATGAGCATAGACGCCCCAAAGCAGAAAAACAGCCGTTCCAAATGCAAATAATGGTAGCCGCATGTTGTCTCCTTATCTTCACCGTGCGGTTATGGAATCATAGGTGTTTGACCGGGCGCCTGTCCAAAGAGCCGCCTCACTGTTCTTATTGTTGTACCGACAGGCTTGATTATAGAAAAAGTACTCAACAAAAAAATTAATGTCAAGTCAATAACCGCACAAGCCGGTTCCCGAAAAGAGCGTGAGCGGGGGCGGTGCATAGACGTGAGGGTACCATTGACCGTTATGGGTGTCAACTAATGCGGATTATAGCGTTTGCAAAATGGAAAAGACTGATTTAAAATAACCCCTAAACAGGGAGAATACCATGAACATGCAGCAAGCAGTGAAAAACCTCGTTCAGAATATCCTTCTGATTGTTATAAGTCTCCTGCTGCTGCTTGTTTTCTTTGAGTGTATTGTTTTCAGGTTTGTTTTCCTCGCCTCCGACATACCCACCGACTTTCAAACGGTCGGTTATATCACAAAATACAAACCCAATCAGCAGGGCGTCCTGAGAATAAAAAACGAGATTGCGGCAGAGTTCAGAATAAATGCGGACGGCTGGAACTCAAAGCATGAAGACTACCGGCAGCCGAGGGACCCCCGCAAGAAAAGGATTGCCGTAATAGGCGATTCCTTTATCGAGGCATTTTCCGTTGATTATGATAAGAGTGTCGCAGAACAGCTGGAAAGCAGACTGGGCGAGGACACCTGTGAAGTTTACCGGTTCGGGATAGGCGGCGCCCCCCTGAGTCAGTACCTCAACGTGCTGCGACATGAAGTTGTGCCCTACAGGCCTGATTTGGTTATCGTAAATGTAGTGCACAATGATTTTGATGAGTCATACAAATTCACCCGGGGCTTATATCACAGCAACTACCTGAAGGTTGAAATAAAAAACGGGCGCGTTGTGCGGGAAATATATCCCCGGGAGTACCAACCACGATGGTACACCCCGATCAGGAAATCCGCCACCTGGAGGTTCTTGCACAACCGGCACAATATCAGCTTTCAATTTCTCAAGGACCTGCTGCTGGGAAACGGCAAGCAGTACGAGGCAAATATCACTATCTACGATATGCCTGAACATGAAATAAAAAATATTGCTGTTGCCACCGACTATATTTTCAGACAATTAAAAAAAATCTGTGACGACAACAGCGCTGGGCTGCTCATTGTCATGGATGCGGCACGGGGCAGGGTCCACAGCCAGTCGGATGACCTGTTTGATTATACCAAAGGTGTCCTGAGATTTAACAGAATAGTAGAGCAGACTGCAAAAAAATATTCCATCGATCTTGTTGATTTGCACGCGATATTCGACGAAGAATTTAAAAAGAACGGGGAAAAATTTCAGTTTGAAAATGATGCCCACTGGAATGAAACCGGACATCGGACCGCCGCCCAAGCCATACATGCATATCTCAAAGAAAACGAGCATTTGCTGTTTTAGCAGGAGGATTTTGGGGATTTCGGTGCACTGATGGGTTGTGCCTGTGGTAATTGGGCTTACCGTTACTCTTTTTGTTCAAGATACCCGTAAATCTCTTGCGCAACAATCCGAGAGCCATATTCGTTCAGATGCCCCTCACGGGGGAAATAGGCAACCCCCTTTCTGCTTGCCTGCCGCAGTGCACCGGTTGTATCGATGACCGGTACGCCGTAGTCGGCACAGAATTTTTTCAGCATCCGTTGGGGCCTGTCTCTGTCGTTCAAACAGTCCCTGTAGCGCGCATCACGATCCTTGAAATTGATCAGTATATTCTTGAATCCTTCTTCCACCTGGAAGGGAGAGGGAAGATACATAATGACCTTGTCAACTGCCTGGAATTTGTTGTTTTCGAACCAATACTGCAGTATGGTTTCGGTTGCCCCCCAGCGCTCTTCCCACCCCGGGCTGTACCAGGTTGTTATAATCCCGGGGGTTCTGGGCAGCGGCACGGGCACCCCGACCTTTGTCAGGCTGGTGAGCAGGATGGGATACTGGTTTAAGAGCATTGCCGCCCGGGTAACGAAAAAATCATAAAAAACCCAGTCAATCATGGCCGCCACAGGATAGGACGGCATCTCAGGGGGCTGTGCCTGTATCAGCATTCCGGAATCATTCACTGCAAAAACAGGCTGCCACGGGAACCGTGCTTCTAAATTCCCGTAATCAAGACCCAGATTATCACAGACGTCGTTAATGAAAAAGACCAGCACAACGGTATCCCCGACATCAAATCCCCGCCCCATCAGCTCTTCAATAAGAAGTATCTCCTGGGCCGTTCCATAGGCCGGCGAAGAGACATTCACAACCTCTGTTTGCCCGTCGGCAAACAGGTTTTCCAATTGGTCGGTGAACCGGTCTCCGTAATTAAGGACTTCGGCAAAGACAAATGAATCGCCGAGGATGGTAACACGACGTTTGCCGGCAGAAGGCTTCAGGGACCTTTCCCTGTCCCTTATACCCAGGCTGTTGATATGAATGTTGGATTTTCGAAAAGCGGTAACTTCAAACACATCATAGTCGCCGGGTTTAAGGGTAAATCCCCGCTGCTGGTGAAACTCAAAATAGCTGGGTTTGCGGTACTCGAAACCCAGATCAAAAACAAACCGAAAATAGAGCTCTCCCAGCAGAAACAGCAGGACGACGGACACGAAGAACGAAACAAAAATCGTAAACAGTCTGAAAAACCATACTTTCATTATCCCGGCACCTGTATTAATGGAAAAGTGCGGCCCTACTTGTGCAGCAAGGTACGGTTACCGCCAGTGTAGTTACGGGAGTTTTAGTCAATACACGTAAATGTAATATCAGACTATCAAACCACTTTTCAAGCTTATTTTTTAGTACCGTTGTGTTCGGGCGTGTTCCAGTGATTGGAGAAAAAACGGCAGGGCCTTCTTTTTCAATCTTGCTGAAAACAACAAACCGATTATAGCGTCATTTGTATATATATGAAAATACATATTATAGCGTTTGCAATCTTGAAACAGTTGGTTTAGAATAGCCTCAAACCAGGCTGAAATTCCATAACATTAACACTCCCTGTTTTCCGTTGGCCTGCTTCCGACGTTTTCTATCCATTATGAGGTACTGAAACGGCATGAAGAGTTTAGGCGGGACACCGAACGTTGTACTTTCCGTTTTGTTTGTTGCGCTGTTGCTGCCCGCATCCGCCCCCGCCCAGGACACCTCCATACTTGAAAGTGCTACCGTAATCCCCAGAATCTATTTGATTCAACTTTCCGGTACTGTTCAAAATGAAAAATTTTCAGGCGCTCAGGCCCTGCTGACGGTTGCCAGGCCCACAGGTGCCAGCACTAATCCCTACCTCGTGACTATCATAGGGTTCCCCAAAAAAAACTCCGAAAACACCTTGGCCTGGAACTCTTTTTACACCGACATGTATGCAGTATCCAATCAGATTACCTGTAAGATCAAACATACCGCACTACAGAAACCCGGGATACATTTTTTCTACTTCAGCCAGGAAGTACAAAGTCCCAAGGGCATTCTCAGTTTCAGGGACAGGGAAGAGGTGGAAAGAACGAAAGAAGTCGCCTTGCCCACAAAAGTCATTGCCCAGGCGGGCGAGCTGAAACTGAAAGCAAAATCCAGCAGCGTTTCAGGCAGTGTATGGATAAAGGGCTTTGATTCGGTGGCGCGTTCGTATTCGACGTACAACGCCCGGTTTTTCGGGAGAAAAACCCTAAAACTAGAACCAAAACAAGAACAAAAAAGAGAATGATGCATCTTATCTGCTTCTTTTTTCCGCTGCTGTTAGCGCTGAGCAGTGTAAGTGCAGTTAAAGCAAAATCCCTGTGGGATGTAAACAGCTTTGACGTTGTTCCCTGCGGCTACGGCGGCGGCGGGCGCTTTACCGCCGTGGCCATTGATCCCAATGATCCCCAAACCATTCTTGTCGGCTCTGATGTGGCGGGTGTTTTCAAAACCGAAAACGGGGGAGACAGTTTTTCGCTTAAGGGACGGGGCCTGGAAGGATTCGTTGTTGCTGATATAACGTTTCACCCAACGTCCGCTCGACATGTTTATCTTCTCACCAATAAGGGGCTGCACATAAGCGACGACAAAGGTGAAACCTGGAGAAATGCCGCTCCCGCCATTCGTTACGGCTCACGATATTGTGGAAGCACGCAGATGGTCGCTTCAAGAAAAAGCCTTTGGGTCGGCACCGATAACCAGGGGGTTTTTCAAGTAAGCCTGGACACCTCTCGTTTTTCATCCTCTCCCGTTCCCGGCCTGGAAAAGGTCAAGGTAAACGGCCTTACAATTTTCAAGGGACACCTTTATGCCGGCACGTCCCGGGGGGTATACCGTCATAAGAACGGCCGATGGGAACCGTACAACAGGGGTATTTCTACGCTGAAAAAAGAGATCGTTGATATTGCGGCACACCACCGGAAACGGTTCTACGTAACGGAAAAAACAGCGGGCCTCCACGTGTGGAATGAGACAGCGGAACAGTGGGAGAAATCGGCTCCGGTGGGGCCGAAAATCCCCAAGGCCTTTATGGCCACGGTATTTCAGCCGCGAAATCCAGACAAGCTCCTGTTGTCAACACATCCCAAAACATGGCCCCATGTTCTTTTCATGACGGATACCGGTGGCAAATCGTGGAATCGGTTAACCCGTTTTCACCCGTCTCCCACTGCGGCAGAAAACTGGTCAAATGCAAGGACCTTAAACGCCGTCGAGGAGATTGCCTTTTCCCCAAGCGATCCGCAACAGCTCTGCCTGGCCGACTGGTGGAATGTCTGGAAAAGCACCAACGGGGGGCAGGACTGGTCACAGCTTCACAAGGGGCTCCAGAACACGGTGGTATGCGACATCAAAGTGCATCCTGAAAATACCGATAAAATTTTCCTCTGTCTGGCGGACAACGGACTCATGGTCTCCGAGGACGCGGGAAAAACATGGAAAAGAAAAATGTCCGGGGCTGTTGACGGCCACGCATTCGAAATTGAAATTTCTCGCCGCAATCCCTCAAAAATGTACCTTTTAGTAAACGCCTGGGATACAAAAAAGAAGGTTTTTGTATACAAAAGCTTAAGCGGCGGAGAGACCTGGGAGGATGTGGGCTTTTCGGTTCCCTATCAGTCCCTTCCCAAACTGGGGTATGTTAACGGACAGGCAACAAATCTTGAGATTGATCCAGTGTCCGATGATACCGTGTATGTGGGCACTAACGGATACGGCGTTTACAAGACCGTCAATGGGGGCAGGCAGTGGAATGCCGTCAACCATGGGCTTGCAACCCCGTATATCTTCGGGGCAGACGGTCTTCTCATCCATCCCCGCAAGCCCCGCACACTTTTTGCCAGCACCCTGGCAGGCGGTGTGTATAAATCAACAAACGGGGCAAGGACATGGAAAGCACTCTATAAAAAACAGCCTTTCACCTACGGCATGGCCCTGGATCCTGCAAACTCATCCCGAATTCTTGTGTGCTGCCCAAGAAAGAAACTGATTATCAGCAGCGACGAAGGAAATACCTGGAAAGAGGTTCATCTGCCCGGGAAAGCACCCCGGCACATTTCCTGCTCTTCCGTGGCAATTCATCCTCAGCATCCCCACCTTGTCTATGTGGGTACACTGGCCCATAATTACTCGCCTGCAGACGGTCTGTTTGTAAGCCAGGATGGAGGAAAAACCTTTTCCAAAGTTCCCCTGGACCTTCCCGGGGTCAACATTCTTGATGTCGCGGTTCAAAAGCGCTCCGACCCCTCTGTTTTGATCGGGTACAGCGGCCTGGGAATTTTCAGGGGTACATTTAAAAGGAAGCTGTATTAATGAAGGTCCTCCTGTGCAATAAATATTTTTTCTTAAACGGCGGAGTTGAAAAATATCTCTATGACGTCATGAACCGCCTTGACGCCCTGGGCCACACGCCCGTCCCCTTCAGCGTTAAGTACGCAGACAGCTGGAAATCCCCTTACAGCACCTATTTTCTGGACCCCCCCGGTGACCCTGCCCAGGCACACCATAGAAATATTCGCCTGACACCCTCCAACTGGATCCGGTTGCTTGACCGCAGCATATATTCCTTTGAGGCCCGCAGGGCCCTTGCCAGGCTGATCGGCGCAATTGACGGCGCCTCCATAGCCTACATGCTCAACATTTACAACTACATGTCCCCCAGCATTCTCCACACCTTTCGCAAGCACAAAATCCCCGTGGCCATGCAGATTGGGGATTATAACCTTCTGTGCCCCAACTATGTCTTTTTGCGAAAGGGCTCACCGTGCACGCTGTGCATGAACGGTTCTTATTATCACGGGCTTCGATACTGTTGTGTCAAAAAAAGTTATGCAGCCTCGGCAGTACGCGTGGCATCAATGTATATTCAAAAATGGCTTCGCCTGTACCGCCTGGTGGATGCGTTTGTGGTTCCCTGCGAGTTTATGAAATCGAAATTGATTGAGGGGGGCTTTCCTGCCAGGCGCATTCATCTGCTGCAATATCCTGTGGTAAAACAGAAGGAAATCGGGCCCGTTGAAAAGAAGAACTATATCCTTTTCTTCGGACGCATCACTTTTGAGAAGGGGCTGGACACCCTCATTCGGGCCTATCAGAAGATGAACCCGCCGGTCGACCTAATCCTTGCCGGCAGGGATTACGACGGTGAAACGGCACGCCTGAAAAAACTGATCAGGCCTGAATACGCACGGAAAATACGCTTTGTGGGTTTTCAGACAGGAGGCGACCTCTCCCGGCTGATTTCAGAGGCGTTGCTGAGTGTTGTTCCCAGCAGGTGGTACGACAATGCTCCCATAAGTGTATACGACAGCTTTCTCCACGAAACCGCCGTGCTTGCGGCCCGCATAGGCGGCATTCCCGAGCAGATAAGGGAAGAGGAAACCGGCAGGCTGTTTTCACCCGATTCTGAAGAAGAGCTCAAAGAGGCTCTGGCCTGGATGCTCAGCGACCGGGAACGGCTCATAGCCATGGGAAAGGCAGGCCGGGAGTATGTGAAGCGTGAGCTGACCGTTGAGCAGCATGTCGACGGACTCCTGGACCTTTTTGATAAAATCATACACAGCTATCATAATCGGAGCACTCCCACATGAAACCCTATAACCTGACCGTACTGGTTTCCCTGCTCACCATCGGCGGCGCGGAGCAGCTGCTGCTTGAGTTTTTGAAACATATCGACAGAAAACGCTTCAATGTCACCATGTTCTTTCTCAGGAGCCCGGGCCTGGTTGGCGACGAGGTTCTGGAGCTCGGCTTTCCGGTGAAGACGAATATCATCAGTTCCCGTTTTGACGTACGGGGCGTGTTCAAGGTTGCACGGGCCCTGTCGGAAGCACAAACCCAGATGCTCTTTCTCATCAATCATCTCAATACCCTTTTTTACGGTGTTCTGGGAGCAAAAATCAGCGGGGTCCCGGTCTGTATCAACTGGGCCAACGAAACCTTTAAAAAGTATCCCTTCCATCCGGTAACAATGCGTGCCAAACAGCTCATGCATCTGGGAATCGACAAGGTTGTTGCCGCGGCCCGGGGCCATAAGGACTACATTGCAGAGGTTGAAAAAATACCCGCCAGAAAGATCGAGGTGATTTATAATGGCGTGGACCCGCTGCGGTTCCGCACGGATCTGTCCCCCCGGGAGGCCAGAGAAAAGCTGGGAATTCCCGCCGCAAGCCCGGTGGTCAGCGTTCTCGCGGTGCTCCGGCCGGACAAGGCACACGACATTTTTTTACAGGCAGCCCGGATTGTTTTAGACTCCGTACCCGAAACACACTTTCTTGTCATCGGTGACGGCCCCCAGAAACCGGCCCTGATGCAGCTGTCAAGGGATTTGCATATTGATGACAGTGTCCATTTTATCGGCTTTCGGCGTGATCTGGGAAACGTCCTTGCCGCCGTGGATATAGACACCCTTTCTTCAAACCCTGAACAGGAAACCCTTTCCGTTGCAGCCATAGAGGCCATGTCCACCGGCATTCCCATTGTGTGTACGGATGTCGGCTTCATGAATGAAATAGTCATACCGGACAAGACCGGTTACCTTGTGGGCATTCAGGACCCCCGGGCCCTGGCTGAAAAGCTCACGAGGCTGCTGCGGGATGATACGCTCAGAAAAAAGATGGGGGAAAATGCCCGTGCTCTGGTGGAAGATAAACTGACCATAAGGCACATGACCCGGTCTTTTGAAAACCTACTAATACAAATCTATGAATCAAAACAACCGGGACGCTGAAAACAGTAATGATCCCTGCACGGCGGCAGGTCTGATTGAGAAGGCATGAAAGGAGTTCATATGGCAGAAAAAATCCTAATTACGGGTGGGGCCGGCTTTATCGGATGTCATGCGGTAAAATACTTTGCCGAGGCAGGCTATCAGGTCGTTGTGCTGGACAACCTTTCCCGAAAAGGAACCACCGACAATGCCGACTGGCTGAAAAAGAGGTTCCCCATAACCCTTTACAGGACTGACGTTCGTGATTTCAAAAAACTGCAGGAGGTCTTTGCCCGGGAAAAACCATTTGCCGCAGTGCTTCATCTGGCTGCACAGGTTGCCGTTACCACCTCGGTTGCTGATCCCAGAGACGACTTTGAAATTAATGCGCTGGGCACCTTCAACCTGCTTGAATGTTTCAGAACATACTGCCCCGATGCCCTGTTTATGTACGCTTCCACGAACAAGGTCTACGGCAACCTCGGGGGCGCTGCAATCAGTGAGCAGAACGGCCGCTACCGGTTCCGTGATATCGATGCCGTGACGGAATCACAGTGCCTTGATTTTCATTCCCCGTACGGCTGTTCCAAGGGCAGTGCCGATCAATACGTGATAGATTATGCACGCATATACGATCTCCGGACGGTCTGTTTCCGGCAGTCCTGTATTTACGGGACGCGCCAATTCGGTGTTGAAGACCAGGGCTGGGTGGCCTGGTTCGTTATTGCAGGAGTGCTGGGACTGCCTGCCACCATCTATGGAGACGGAAAACAGGTCCGTGATATATTATTTGTTGATGATTTGATCCGCCTGTATGCTCTGGCCATCCGGAAGAAAGATCTGCTGCGGGGCGAGGCGTTTAATATCGGGGGGGGACCGGACAATACCCTGTCACTTCTTGAACTCATTGATATGCTCAGGCAAAACGGCCTTGCCCTGCCGTGTGATTTCTCAAACTGGCGTCCTGGAGACCAGCGGGTCTTTATCAGTGACAATACCAAGGCACAAACGGTACTCGACTGGAAACCGATGGTATCTCCCCGGCAGGGAACAGAAAAACTCCTGGGCTGGGTAAAAGAAAATCAGCCGCTGCTGAAAAAAATATTAACTGGATAAAAAATATTTCGATATATAGGTATACGGTTACACTTTGTGCATGATCCAGATACAAAAATCTATTTTTTATTGATTATTTTATAGGGAGGATCCTATGATGACTGGTAAGGTCTTTAAATTATGCTGTCTGGTGCTGGGCATATGTTCCCTGCTGCCGGTAAAGGCTTTCTGTGTTGAATCCGTTACAGGCCAGGGAGGAGGGATGGACAGGGCATTTCATCTGGGAATGACCCAGCAGGAGCTTGTTGCCTGTATCGGCGCACCCGACAGGATTAAATCAGAAGGCCGCTGTTTCCATTATGATACCTTTGATGTAAGTGTCTTTCTCGATCGTCACATGCAGGTCGAACGTATCTATCTGGGTAAAAATTTCAAGGGCACGGTAAAAAGAACCGACGGTGAAGACGCCCAGCTTAAAGTCTTTTACAGGATCATCGAGTGTCCGGGATGTGTCATTTATATCAAGAAAAAGGACGGCGGGGATACCCGTCTCCAGAACGTGTTCTCTATTTTCGGGGAACCGGAATCAACGGTACGGCGGACCTACGCTCCTTCAACCGCCATACAGAACAGAGCAACCGTGGAGCTGGAAAACCAGGTTGACGTGGCGGTATCAGAGGAGATTTCCTTTCCCCTGGAGTATCGGGGCCACAAAAAACTGTTTGAACTGTACTCCCGGGACATGGTGATGAAATACAAATACATCCTTGATGAAGAGGGTATCTCTTTTTACTTTGACCACAACAAAAGCCTGTATGCAACGGTTATCTATCCCATGAAGAAAAAAGCCCAGCTCATCCAGGCGGATGTTCGGGAACCGGAAGCGGAGACCATTCGGCTTGAGATGGTTCATTTTGATTTTGACAAATACAATATCAAAGATGAATATATCCCCGTTCTCAATAAGAGCATTACGTTCTTGAATGAAGAACCCGCCCTTTTTATTGTCATTCAGGGCCATGCCGATGCCAAGGGAACCAACGCCTATAATCAGCGGCTGTCTGAAAGACGCTCTAATGCCGTTTACCGGTATTTTATCAAAAACGGGATAGATTCATCACGTTTAAAACTGGTGGGGTTCGGGGAGCTTGATCCCATCGCGCCGAATAAAACACCCCGGGGGGCAGACAACCCCGAAGGGCGGGCCATGAACCGACGGGTCTCATTCAAGATAAAACGGCCCCTGCGCTAAAAACCTGTTCAGAGTTTCTCGGCGGGTTATTGTGTGACGGTTTCTGCCAAAACGTGCCGACCTCATCGGATGAAACAAACAAAGCCGTCCCGATTCATCGGGACGGCTTTGTTATATACAGTCTGCGTTGTGAAAACGTTCTCCTTATTTGCCCTCGAGCAGTTTCATTCCCTTTTGAAAGCTTTTTTTGAAACCCAGCTCCCTGATGCGTTTAATGGTCCTGAGTGATATTCTGTCCGTGATCCTGGTGACCAGATTTTTTCTGTCAACCATCTTTTCTATCTGAGAAGCCAGCATCCTGAAACGCTCGGGAGGAATGTGAAGACAGAATGAATTGACGGGACTCTGATGGTTGTGCAGTGAAATATCAAATTTATTACCGATCAGGCCCTGCTCTTTACACAACTGAAACGCTTCGGTTCCCGGATAGGGGGTAAAGATACTATACCCGATGGAGGTGCCGGTGAGGCTTTTTATTGCCTGTACCGTCTCCGCCAACGTCTGTTCGGTTTCCCAGGGAAACCCCACCATAAAGAAAGCCTGCAGATGCACCCCGTGGCGACGTATGGTCTTCGCGGCGGCAAGGGCTTGATCAATGGTAAAACTTTTCCGAATTCGTTTTAGAATCTCATTATTGCCCGATTCAACGCCGATCTGGATAAAATGGCATCCCGCCTGTTTCATACAGTCAATTATTTCATCGGTTACGAGCTTCACATGGATCTCACAGCTCCATCGCAGCCCGGGACAGTTGGCCGCAAGTTCACTACACAGCTCCTTTATATGACTCTTTTTCACACCGAAAATATCATCATCAAAATGCAGGTATTCAAGGCCTGTTTTTTGCAGACCCTTTATTTCCTCTATCACGTTTTTTACCGAGCGGATTCGCACCCTCCTGCTCCAGATCTCCCGGGACCCGCAGAAAAAGCAGTTGTTCGGGCATCCACGAACGGCAAAAACATACCTGAACGCCTCCAGGGGGTATTTCCCGTAATCTTTCAGCACACGGGGTGCTGTTTCATGGGGAAAAGAAAGGGCATCCAGATCATCAATCAGCGCTCGTGGCGCGGTGGTGATAATTTCATCGCCGGTTTTGTACCTGATGCCGTTGATCGCGTCAAGCCCGCCGCCCGTGTCTATTGCCTGAAGCAGATCAACGATTGTCTGCTCGCCTTCGCCCTTGACGTATATGTCGACATCCTCAAAGCTCAACATATCCTGTGGTGCCATGGAGGGGTGGGGCCCGCCTGCGATGACCACAATCTTATCATTGACTTGCTTACAGAACTTTGCCACGGCGCACGCAGATGCAAAGTTCTGGGATTTTGCTGAAATTCCCACAACTGAGGGTTCATAAGAAGCTATGGTCTCACGCACCTCGTCCCAAATCTTCCCGGACAGATCTTTTAAATTGCGCAGGTACTGCTGGAATCCCTGCCCGGCCAGATAACGCTCCCTGATCAATTCACTTTCCGGGACAAAATCAGCGTTATACGCCATTACCTTCCAGTCGGTTTTATCCAGCACCGCGGCGGCAAGATATGCCAGAGAAAGGGGGAACCTGTCCAGGGAGTAGGTATCTTTATACAATCGGTAAAAGGGCGGCTCAATCAGCAGAAGTTTTTTATTGTTGAAAATCATAATATTCTTTAAAAATCATTTTTATTCAAATTATGCAAGCCCTTTTTACTCAAGAATAAAATTATAGTACAGATAAGAATAATAACAGCACATGCAGCCCGGCCGTGCACACAGGCTTGACATACACAGGAGACTTTTATACATTTATTTAAGCGGGAAAACCTTGCTGTAGTAACCTTTTCAGGCCCCACCGGACAAATCGTTCTCTGCGTGTTCGGACTATATGATCATTAACGCGAGAGGCTTGCATGACGACGCCACCGAAGCTGCTCATTTTAATAAACTGGGAAGAAGATGGGAAATGGGATCTTTTCAGCCAGGTCCGGGGCCGTATAAATGACTTCGAAGTGCTCCAGCCTTTTTTTTTGAAACAGATTAAAAATCCTTTTCTGAAAAAGCTTTCAATCTATTTTTCCGAGTTCTATCTGCCCCTGGTGGCATTACTAAGAAGAAAAGATTTTGACGTGGTTATTTCATGGTCTCTGAGATTCGGCATATGCTATGGTATTCTCAACCGCCTGTGGCGCAGCCCGGGAGCTCCCAAACACGTTATTTACGATTTTCATGTTAATCTGGTACGAAACGACTGGCGGCACCGGCTTAAACTCCTCTTGCCCAGGCTTGCCGTTCCGGGTATCGATTTTTTCCTCTGCACATCAACACTGGAAGAGTCGATATACAGCAAAATGTTCAATATTCCCCAAAACAGCATTCGCTTTTTCCCCATGTCGCCGCCCATTCATCTGTGTGAGGGATATGATTTGGAACAACAGGATTACATGTTCACATACGGCAACAGCGACCGTGACTACGACACACTGATTGAGGCAGTTAAGGACATCCCCACAAAACTGCTCATTCTTTCACAAGCCTATAACCCTCCCGGCCCCCTTCCTGCCAACGTAGAGCTCATGACACAGGGCAGGTACGGGCTGGATTTGTGGAAGCTTATCGGTTCTGCACGGCTGGTGGTGCTGCCCCTGCAGGACTTTAATATTTCTGCCGGCCAGACCGCCATGCTCGAGATAATGGCACTGGGCCGTCCGTTGATTGTGACATCCAACATGGCTACCAGAGAATATGCCGTCCACGGCAAGACCGCCCTGTTCTGCAAGGAAAAGGATCCTGAAGAGATTCGCCACCACATACGGTTTCTTTTAGAACACCCGGAAAAGGCGGAACGGATGGGGCGGGAGGCCAGAAAAACAGCCGCAACATATCCGGTAAAAGATGTAGCTGTACTTTTTAGCGTTCTGGACGCTATAATGCACCAGGATGCCTAATGTGTATCCATCCGGCAGCACAGTGAAGGGCCGCTGCGTCCCTGCGCCTTCATGACAGTTGATTGTGCGGGGAGTGCCCACGGCTGTTTCTGGTTGCAGCCTTCTCGGTAAAATGGAAGGAAAATGCTTAAAAAACGCCTTCTTATGTGATACAAGGATATGAGGTACAACCCGTTTCTCCCCGGCTCATGCACGGGGACATGTATCACACAGGCTATACAGGCTCAAATTCAGACATCGTAGATAGATTCATGCACCAGGATATTACATTACATGAGGACATACTGGCTGCACTGTGCTGCCCCGATTGCAAAAAAAAGCTCACACGGGAGGGCTCCTTTTTTGTATGCACACACCCGGATTGTCAAAACAGGTTCGCCATTGTGGACGGGATACCGGTTCTGCTCAGCACATCCTCCAGTGTCTTCAGCGTCGAAACCGTCACCGCTGAGGAGAAAAATCTTCCGGCCCCGATAGAAAAGCTCAAGGAGCTTGTGCTTAAGATAATACCTTCCTTTGATGTCAACGTCTCGGCGCAAAGAAACTTTACCGAGTTTTCCGACCTTGTTTTACGAAACACTGAAAGCCCTAAAGTCCTTGTTCTCGGAGGAGGCATACTCGGGGTGGGGCTGAAGGAGGTCATGGACCGTACGCCCATCACGTTTATTGAAACGGATGTTTTTATAGGGCCCCGTTCTATGCTGGTATGCGATGCCCACGACATACCCTTTGAAGACGCACTGTTTGACGCCGTAGTAGTCCAAGCCGTTCTGGAGCATGTGCTTGATCCACAGCGGTGTGTGGCTGAAATATACCGGGTTTTAAAGCATGACGGGCTCGTGTACGCCGAAACTCCCTTCATGCAGCCGGTGCATATGGGCAGGTATGACTTCACCAGGTTTTCACATCTGGGCCACCGCCGTCTGTTCAGAAATTTCAAGGAAATCAGAAGCGGCACCACCGGGGGGCCCGGAACGGCACTGGCGTGGTCCTATAAATACTTTCTGCTGAGTTTTGTTACAGCCAGGTTTGCCCGGTTTTTTATCAACGTGTTTACCACGCTGACCTCATTCTGGCTCAAGTATTTCGATTATTATCTCCAAAAGCGACCGGGGTCTCTTGATGCGGCTGCAGGATACTACTTTATCGGACGCAAAAGCCGTCAGGTTCTTTCCGACAAAGAACTCATAACCAGCTATAAGGGCTGTTTTCGGTAGCAGTCCGGGAAAGAGAAAACAGGAAGATGCCTAAAAAGCAGCTCACCTATTTCTGCTCGTCGGATTATGTGAAATACAGAGAACATATGCTGGATTTGCACCAGCGGGAATACGGCACAGAAACAGGTTCATCCCGGTTTTATGATTCCTTTTATCCTGACAACCCTGCCGGCAACCCGCTGCTTGGTCTTTGTTTTGACGGTGATAGACTTGTTGCCCAGGAAAATTATATTTACCAGCCCGTTGCATCACGGGGAACCGTTCATGGCGGCGCCATAGGAATCAATACCATTGTTGATCCAAAGTATCGCCTTTTTTACGGGGTGTTCAAAAAACTCGTGCAGCTTACCATGGATGAGCTGAAGCAGGACTGTGATGTGCTTGGTGCATATGCCAATGAAGATTCAAAGAAGTATTACCTGAAATATTTCAACTGGCAGGTTGCCGCAAACGTCGGCCTGTATAAAAAATTCATCGGCAGGTCAGGGTCCTTTGCGGAACGGATGCTTTCGCTGCTGCGGCCGGGCAAACAAAACACAAAAGTGCGCCTCACGCCTACTGCCCTTTTTGAGCCCGGGCTGCTCGACAGCATTATCAACGACCACGTTGCCCATACAAAATACAGCCGCTTTCACAAAAGTGCAGCGTTTCTCAACTGGAAATTCCTGCAAAACAGCTTTTACCAGTGCAAAGGCTATTACATTGAAAGCCGGGGGCGCGTTTGCGGCTATGTTGTTGTGTGCGAGGACGCAGACCAGCTCAAGATCGCCGACTTTCTTATTGAACACGACGACACCGAAATATTTGAAGCAATGGTCCAGACCCTTGCCTGTACCGGTGCGGCAAACAAACATAAACGCCTTGTTATCTATGCAACTCCCGGGTGCTGGTATGTATGGTCTCTGCGGAAGCATTTCTTTTTTCGGCGGTGGTCGTTCGAGTATATTGCTGCAGTGATAGGGCAAAAAAACATAGATCCGAATTGGGTTGTACAGATGGGTGATTTTGATATCATGTGACGGTATGCCGGTGTTGCTTTTTTTAATACCGCATACGGCAGGTGCTGAGGAAGCGCATGGACCGGAAACAGAAAGGCTTTCATGGATATCCCACAAAAGCTTGTCGACTATTTCATGAAACATGTTGGTGTAGCGGTAACTGAGGACACACCGCTTGTGGAAGAGAATATTATTGATTCAATGGGTGTTTTGGAGCTCATAGAATTTATGGAAACCTCGTTTAATGTCTCCTTTGAAATGGATGACCTGACCATTGAAAATTTTGCATCCATAAAGAACATCGCAAACCTCATCAGGCACCGAACGGGAGATTAAACCATGAGACCGTATCTCATACATCATCTTCTGGAGCAAGCGGCAGTAACGCATCCTGAAAAGATCGCAATAAAACAGGCAGAGCGGACCGTTACCTACGGCGAACTTATCCGTGAGTCACAAAAGATGAAGTGTTTTCTCCAGGAGCAGGGTGTAAAAAAAGGCGACCGGGTAGGAATCTTTCTTGACAAATCAATAGAGCAGCTTACTGCCATGTTCGGCATATCCATGGCAGGGGCGGTATTTGTTTTTATCAATACTATTCTGAAGAAAAACCAGATCGAGTACATAATACATGATTGCACAATAAAACTTCTCATCACCACAGCTGCTCATCATAAGAAGGCCGGCCTTTCGGTTCCCGAAACCGTTCTGTACATGTCGCAGGCCGCCCCGGAAGACGACAGCGCCCTGTGCTGGCAGAGCATTCGGGAACAGATGCATGTTGATGAAAAAACCGTACGGCAAATATCAGAGGATACAGGCTGCCTCATCTACACCTCGGGCTCTTCCGGCATGCCCAAGGGTGTGGTTGTCCCCCACCGGACAGTGGTTGACGGGGCGGAAATTGTCAGCAGTTACCTGAGTGTTTCTGAAAATGACATATTGATAAGCGTGCTCCCGTTTAATTTTGACTACGGGCTGAACCAGGCCACCAGCTCAGTGCTCCACAGAGCAACACTGGTAATGCACAATTTCTTTCTTGTGAAGGATCTGCTCACTGTTCTCGAAAAGGAACACATTACCGGATTTGCCGGCATGACGCCCATCTGGTCGAAAATGTTCAGCGGGAAATTCGATCCCAAGGCAGAGCAAAGCTTTCCCCGTCTCAGGTACATAACCAATACCGGCGGAAAGGTTCACCGCTCGATTTTAGAAAAAATGCGTTCATTTTTTCCCACCACCCGAATTTTTCTCATGTATGGCCTGACAGAGGCATTCAGATCAACCTTTCTTCCTCCTGATCAGCTGGACAAAAGGCCTGATTCAATGGGAAAGGCAATCCCCAACGCGGAGATACTGGTAGTAAACAGTGAAGGAAAAGAATGTGCCCCGGGAGAACCGGGTGAACTGGTACACCGTGGAGCACTGGTTACCAAAGGATACTGGAACGACCCTGAAAAGACCACTAGGGTTTTTAGAAACAATCCACTGTTTGGTGACCAGGGGCACCTGAATGAAACCGTTGTGTTCTCGGGCGATCTGGTTAAAAAGGATGAAGAGGGTTTTCTCTATTTCATATCACGAAGAGATGAAATGATTAAAACCTCCGGATTTCGTGTGAGCCCCACCGAGGTGGAGGCGGTCCTTATAGAAATTCCGGACATAAGCAATGCCGTTGTGTTCGGCAAAGAGTCGGAAACTGCCGATCAGATTATCGCGGCCGTTATTGAGACGCCGCTTTCTGCTGATGAAAAGGGCCGGATGCTCCAGGAATGCAAAAAGCGGTTCCCCGGGTATATGGTTCCCCGACAACTCTTTTTTGAAAAAGAATTTCCAAAAACGGCAAACGGCAAAATCGACCGCTCTCTGATAAAAAAGAAATGGCTGGGTGCAAAAGAGGAACATGGAGCTTAAAGAGCACAACAACAAGATATATCTTCATTCATTCTGCCTGGAAGAAATAGCAGAGCAATACGGCACACCATTTTTCCTGTATGACCTGGCCACCGTGGAGGAAAAAATAGCTGCATTCAGGCAGCATTTCGGAAAATCGGCTGAGCTGTTCTATGCAGTAAAGGCAAACTCAAATCTTGCTCTGCTCGAAGCCATGCGCACAAGCGTAGACGGTCTTGATATCTCTTCGGCAGGTGAAATGGACCAGTCCCTTCTGGCAGGATACGGGCCCGGACAGCTGAGTTTTGCCGGGCCCGGTAAAACCCCCCGGGAACTCCGGAAGGCTGTTGTCCGGGACATCGGCATGCTGAGCGTTGAATCCTTGCGCGAGTTGCACACTGTGAAAGAAATTGCCGAGCAGGGGGGGTATCGCCCAAACATTGTTCTTCGAATTAATCCGGAACTGCATATAAAGGAATTTGCCATTAAAATGGGGGGCAGACCGACTCAGTTCGGCATTGATGAGGAGGACCTTCCCGCTGCCGCCGACTATATTAAGCATCATCAATCATGCTTTCATTTTCTCGGCATCCATGTATATGCCGGGACACAGTGCCTTAACGAAGATGCTCTGGTACGCAACGTTCAAAACACCGTCAGTATCGCCCGGCATGTTGAAAAAAAGTACGGCCTTGCCTGCAGCCTGATCAATCTTGGAGGCGGATTCGGCGTATCATACTATGACGAAACAACGGCACTGGACCTCGCCCCTGTCAGCCGGGGGCTTAGAATGATCCTTGATCAATGTGGGGCCGAAAAAGCTCCCCGTTTCATAGTCGAGCTGGGCAGATACCTCGTAGCAGACGCCGGCATATATGTTTCACGGGTAGTGAGCGAGAAACAATCGCGGGGTGAGAAGTTCGTTGTACTGGACGGTGGAATGAATCATCATCTTGCCGCATCGGGAAACCTTGGCTCCATGCTCAGAAAAAATTTTGTGGCAAAAAACCTTTCCTCCCCCGGGGGCCCTGAGGTGAACTGCAGCCTGGTTGGTCCGCTGTGCACCCCCCTTGACTTGATGGGAAAAAATGTCTCCCTTGCCTCGCCCGGGGTCGGGGACCTTGTCGGATTTCTTAAATCAGGCAGTTATGCATTTACCGCAAGCCCCTTGCTGTTTCTCGGCCATGAAACTCCCGTGGAGCTGCTGGTTGAAAAAGACACCATAAAAATAGTACGACCGGCTAAAAAATTAACGGACTTTAACTAAACGTTTAAAAAGAAATGAAGGTGCAATCATGCGGGGCAAGAAGTTTCTCCTTGCAAAAATTCTATTCCATTCCCATCTTATTAATCTGTTCAAGCGCCTGCCCCTCCAGAGGAAACTCATCATTTTGAACTACCATCGGATTCAGCCGGATGATCCTGATTTCACAACACCCTTTGATGAGGAGGTGTATAATGTTACCGCTTCTCAGTTTTTTGAGGAAATAAAATGGCTGAAGGAGCATACCAAAATATTCTCGGAAGAAGAACTGCTCAACACACTTGATTCCAAGACTATTCCATCCGAACCGGGCATCCTTATAACCTTTGATGACGGCTACCGGGAAAATTTTACAATCGCCTATCCCATATTAAAGGAGTTGAATGTTCCCGTCATATTTTTTATACCAACCAATATAATCAACAACAGGGAGGTAGGCTGGTGGGATACCATTGCGTACCTGATAAAAAAATCTTCCAGACGGGAAATTGTTTATGGTGACCGTGGTTTTTCATTGAGGCAAAACCGCAGAGGGGCAATTAATTTTTTCCAGGAGAAGATGAAACTCGAAAAATCTGAACAGACCAAAAACCTTCTGGATGATCTGGCTGAATTGTGCGCGGTTGACCCGCCGGACTTGCTGCTGCAGGATGAGCAGCTTCTCACCTGGGCACAGATAAAACAGATGTCTCAGGACCCGCTGATCGCCTTGGGGTCTCATGCACACACACACCGGGTACTGGCAACCCTTGATATGGCAACCCAGCGAGAAGAGATGATTTTATCAAAATTTATGCTGGAAGAAAAAATCGGGAAGCAGGTCTGTTCCATCGCCTATCCTGTTGGAGAACCGGAGCACTTTACCGAACAGACCCAGACCATCGCCAAAGAAAGCGGCTACCGGCTGGGATTCACCCATAACACCCGTGTCAACAGTTGGGAAAGTTTCAATCCCTTCAGTATAAAGCGCATCGGAGGGCTGCTGGAAGACATCCGGACCGTATCGGCCCTGACGGTCTTTCCTGATATGTTCACCTGGGAAAGGGTTATTGCATCACAGAAGGACATCCTGAAGAAATTTCCCGATCATGCAGATGTTCATTTTCGTCTCGGCTTGACCTATCTGGGCCAGGCCCAGATTGAAGAAGCCATCCGGAGCTTTCAGGATGCACTGAAAATCAATCCCAACTATGTGGAGGCCCGGATAAAGCTGGGACTCAGCCAGGCCTATTTTGGTGATTTTGATAATGCACTGGAGAACCTGAGCGTAATCATCAAAAAATATCCCACCTATGCCGACGTCTATTACTTCATGGGTATTGTGCATGCCGCCGGCACTAATATACAAGAAGCCGTTTCGTGTTTCAAACGCTGCCTGAGTATAAACCCTTCATACAAGGATACACGACTGAAGCTTGCTATTTTGTATTGCCATACCGGAGATTTCAGCCAGGCAGTAAAAGAGTTCAATGAAGCGAGCAGACTGGACCCCGATGATATGGAAATCAAGGCTGCAATTGAGGTTATTGAGAACACGGTAAAAAGACCGGATGATTCCCAAGACCGTCTGTCAGAGGAGATCAGCCTTATTTTCAGCGGAGACCGTAATCTTAATGAAACAATACGGGAGTTTAACCGGCAAATAGCGATCAGCCCGACTTTTTCTGAAATGATCTCCGTGGTTATAAGTTTCTCGGAAGAGAATGATGAGAGACTTGAAATGCTCATACCCCTTATGAAAGATTATATTGCACAGTATCCCATGTATGCCGACTTTCACAATACCCTGGGGAACCTGTATCTCAAGCTGCACAAACTTGATGATGCTGAGGTCTGCTTCAGAGAGACCGTCCGGTTGAACCCGAAATATATGAAGGGCCGCATCAGCCTGTTTAAGACCCTGACTGCCCGTGGCAACTCGCAGGAGGCCCTTGAGCAGGGCGAATACATTATCGCCATGAAGCTGCCGTATCCTGATGTCCACTGCACAATGGCACAGGTATGCTTCAGCCTCGGCCGTCATGATGAGGCCCTGTACAACGCACGGAAAGCCCTGGAGTTTAATGCGCGGTATGTCCAGGCCCACTTCCTTGCCGCCCGGGCACATGAAGCGCTTGGCAACCGCGCGGAAGCACTCAAGGTTCTTGAAGAACTGGTATCCCAAAGCTTTCACACGGACGTGGTTCGGAAAGCGCAAGACGAAATCGATACGCTGAAAAAGCTTCTATGAAAAAAAAGACTAACAAGCTGTATCTGTACGCAATAATGGTTCTCCTAGTACTGTTCGTATCCTCAGGCATATGCGAACTGCTGTCCTGTTATATATTCATGGTATTAAAGAACAACTTCTATCTGACCCCTGATTTTCCTGAAGATGCATACAAGAATCTATTCAAGGCATACGATTATGAATTGGGGTGGGAGCCGACCTATGCAAATAAATATGGCTATCGGGGATCCGGTAAAAATATCGATGATGCCCTGCTCTGTTTATTCGGCGACAGCTTCACCGAGGGGCATGCCGATATCAGAAAAACATGGCCGTATTTATTGGAACAGAAAACCGGAAAACCGGTGCTGAATTTCGGCGTTGCCGGTTATGGTACCGACCAGGCCTATCTGCGCTTTGAAAAAAGATATGTCAAAAAGATACGTACCCCGTACGTCTGTCTTTCGGTAATGTCTGAAAATATCGCACGCATAGTAAACAGATACCGGGGATTTTACAGCAGGAAGTGTCAAATATCTCTGTCAAAGCCCATGTTCTACAAACAGGAGAACGGGATGCTTGCACTGCTGGACAATCCCGTCACATCCCCGGACGACATAAACCTGCTTAACGATATTGCGTTTCTTGACGAGATAGGCCAAAAGGATTACTGGTACAGGTATTATGAACCTTACGGATTAAACATGAAGGCCCATTTCCCCTACTCCTATTTTTTCATGCGGGCGCTGCCGTTTTACGTAAAGAATTACTACAAAAAGAGAATCAAAAACGATGCTGATTATAAACACCTGTTTACAGACGACGACGCCCTGTCGGTGCTTGGCCATATAATCTTCTCGTTTATCAACCGGGCGAAAGAGCACAACACATTTCCCATTATATTGTTTATGCCCAACTGGAAAGATATCATTGACTATGAACAGAACGGGGAAACAGTCTATAACAGCTTCTATCACAACGTCAAAGACCGGTACGGCGCCACCTTTGATGCCCTTGATTATTTCATACCGTATTTGGACGGCGGTGAGGATGTTTCCTCCTTTTTTATTTCCTACACACACGGGCACTATAATCCCCTCGGCGAGCGGGTAATTGCAGAAGGATTCTATCGGGACATGCAAACACTGGCCGCCGAAAACCACAACTGATTATGTATTAGGCGTAAAGCGATGAATATTAGCGTAGTAAAAACCCTGGAGGGTTTCCAATCATTAAAAAACGACTGGGAACATATTTTACAGCACAACGGGGAGAACCATTTCTATTTGAGCTTTGACTGGTTTTACTCGCTTCTCAGTTTTTACCGGCACGCCCCCCGGGACCTGTATATCCTTTGCTTTCGCGAAAACAGTACCATGGCAGCCATCCTGCCGCTGTGCATATCCAGAAAAAGGCTGCGCCTGTTCTCCTGTGTGTCCCTGGAAATTATCGGCAGTATTTATTATTCCCCCCTTCGGGGTTTCATTGTGAAAAGGGGCTTCGAACAGAGGGTTGCTGAGAACTGTGCTGATTTCCTTCTGAACAAGTGTGCTACTGCCTGGGAACTCATACAATTTGAGGGGCTTTCACCCGGTGACCCCTTTTGGGGGCCCTTTAAACACTACCTTGCAGAGCAAAACATTTCCACACGGACCGCTGATCAGTATGTCAATTACTTTATTGACACCGCAGCCCATGAAAACTCACATGACTATTGGATGCAACGCAGACAGTCAAAACGCCGCAATATAAAAAAAAGCATCTCTAAAATGACTGCTGCGGGAACCTTTGACATTATTTTAACCATGCATCAGGACCAGGACCTGGACACTGCCATGAAGCACTATTACGACATTTACAGCCACAGCTGGAAGGTGCCTGAAAAAGACCCTCAGTTGCATCTCAAGCTGGCACACTACCTCAGGGACAAAAACAAGCTGCGTCTGTTTATTCTCTATTTCAAACCCTCATCAACGGATGTCTCTGAGCACCCCTTGCCCACCTATGAAGGCTCACTCAGGCAGCACAAAACAATACCAGAAGGGTATGTCCCTATCGCCGCGATGTACAGTATAGTGCATAAACAGAAGGCCTTTGCCCTGAAAACCGCCTACCGGGATGATTATGCCGAGTTTTCCTCCGGCACGGCACTTATGTGGTTCTCACTAAAATATCTCATTGATGTGGACAAGGTAACCGAGATTGATTTCGGAGAAGGAAACGAACCGTATAAATCCAGATGGGCCAGGATCAGGGAAACGCACCAGGAGTTTCAGGCTGCTCACCCCCAGTGCCGCCGCGGCCGGTTTGAGCTCTGGAACGAGCGGCGTATTATTGCGCCGTTGCGCGCTCTGAGAAACAGGCAAAGGCAGGCGGGAAAAACGGAATCCTGAATCCCTGCCGACGGCGCACAAATTTTATCATGGAAGGAACTATGAACATTTCTGTTGTTATTCCGGTTTTCAATGAAAAGGAGACCATCAGGGAATTGCTCCGGCGTGTCGCGGTGGTGCCCTTTGACAAAGAGATAATCCTGGTAGACGACTTTTCAACCGACGGGACCAGGGAAATCCTGCATGAGATTGCGGGCCGGGACAACCAATTTAAAATCCTTTTTCACGACAAAAACCGGGGCAAAGGAGCAGCCCTGAAAACCGGATTTGCCCATGTCGGGGGAGACATCGTTATTATCCAGGATGCCGACCTTGAATATGATCCCCTGGAGTATCCCAAACTCATCGGCCCCATACTGGACGGCAGGGCCGACGCTGTGTTCGGCTCCCGCTTTCTCGGGGGGCCCCATCGTGTGCTTTACTTCTGGCACTACGTTGCCAATACCGTCCTTACCCTGTTTTCAAACATGCTCACCAATATCAACCTGACGGATATGGAAACATGCTATAAGGCCTTCAGATCATCTCTGCTGTCAAAATTCAGCATTGAGTCAAGCCGTTTCGGCATTGAACCCGAGTTGACGGCCAAGTTTGCAAAGCTCAACTGCAGAATATACGAAGTACCCATTTCCTACAGCGGGCGGGACTATGCGGAGGGGAAAAAAATCGGGTGGAAGGACGGCATCGCCGCATTCTTTTGGGTTTTGTATTATAACCTGAAGCGCGGCACCGGGTGAGAAGGCACAGAGCATCGTCCCGCGGATTGAAAAAATGTCTATCGTTGAACATTGTGTAACGTTCTTACCGTATTGAAAGTTGTATACGAAAATGATTTCTGCCAGTAAAATTCTTCTTGTTGCCTGTCTCGTGACCGTTGCCGCTGTCTCCTGCGAGCCTGTTGAGCGGCCGCCCCTGCAGCCCACCGGCATAGCGGTTTTTCATCGAAGCGGCCAGACATTTATCACCTGGGATGAGCGGACTGATATCCAGGAAGAACAGTACCGTATCTATCGGCACGACCAACCCGTAACCGAAAGTACCATCGATACGGCGGGGCTGCTTGCCGTACTTCCCGAAGGCACCAGCATATTTCATACGGAGCGCCGGCGTGCGGAGGATTTCCCGCCCGACGAAAACTGCGGCTATGAATCGCTCACAAACTACATCATCACCCCGCTGGGCGACCAGCTGGCCGACACGAGGGGCCTCTTTGTCTGGACGGCAGACACGGCCGGAACCGCCTACTATGCCGTTACGACCGTCCATGACGGGGGCGAAAACAATGCCGATTTTGGTTCCGGGAATACATATGGTCCTGTTGAAGAAACACCTGAAGATCCCGTGCCCGTTCTCGTATGGGAGTCTGCGTCCGGCCATGAGCGGGTGTATACCCGGTTCATGGACTATTCGCGCTGGAACCCTACATTTGACAGCCCTGATGGCCCTACATATGCATATAACTATTTTGTAGGGCTTCCCCCTGATGAGGCGTGTGCTGATCCGCAGCCTGAATCCCTGCCCCTGGTGGTAAGCCTTCCCGGCTATCCTGCACGTTATAACGTGCTGCATTATTATTGTGCCGTAGAAATATGCTGTGATGATCCCGGCCGATCATGGTACTACGGATACAGCGCAACTCATGACTACTCTCAAACAGAGGAGCAGGTAACAGAGGGACCCATTGTCAACTTCACCGAACAGCGTATTCTCCGTACCGTATACGACACCATAAACGATCCCCGATACAGCATAGACACCCAGCGCATATATGCTTATGGTCATTCCATGGGGGGCAGCGGCGCGCTTGCTCTTGGAACAAGGTACCCCGCTGTTTTTTCAGCGGTATACTGTATGGAGCCCATGACCAACTACAGGGAAGCCTCTACCGGTTCAGCCACGGACTGGATGGCCTTGGCCCTTGAACCACTGTGGGGATCCGTTGAGCAGAACCTGCCCGTTGAAAACCGCGGCATATACGCACAGGATCTGATTGAATATAATGGAACCGGTGTATGGGACTGGCAAAATCATCAGCAGCAGCTCGATGTTCGCGCTGCCGACGAGATGGCGTTCGTTGCCCTTTCACACGGCACGCTGGATGAGGTTATTGCCTGGGAATCTCAGGGACAACCGGCATATGCACCGTTTCACCTGTCGCGCCGGGCCTTTTCAGGCGAGATTGTCGAGCAGGAACATACCTGGCTTGGATTTGTCGGGCTGGGGCCCACGGTAAAAGAGACCTGGGGCGGAAGGGGCTGGGGCCCGTTTTTCGGATTTGAGATGCTTCGCGATGAGACGGTGCCGGGCCTTTCATACGGCTCAGAGAGCCTGCCTGTTCCTCCGGATACCACCGGAGGATATAATCTGGGTGTGGAATGGTCATCAAGCTGGAATCCCTGGGATGAGCCCCCTGTAGACACTGCTTCCCAATGGAGTATAAGCCTGAGAACCACAGACAATGATACCCATACCGTAGATATCACCCCCCGGCGGCTGCAAAACCTCACCATCATCCCGGAAGCATCCTATATATGGGAAAACCGTCAGGTGGAAAACAGTTTACTGGTTGCTTCTGACACGGTGGTTGCTGATAAATATGGTCTGGTTACCGTGCCGGATTTCATCATAACGCCCGAAGGAAACCGGTTGCGTATTATGCTGGATGAGTAATCAGGATTTTGGAAAATGCTTATTTTCTTCCCGGAAATTTTTAGGATTTCATCGATAATCATATAAAAAAAGAGAAATTTTTCAAATTAGACTAGATAATAATGACGATTTTTATCAAATTTTTTCTTAATATGTATGATTTTTTTATTGACAATAAACTTTTATATGCTATGTAAATAGAATATTGGACATAAAAATAAAAGATATATTAATTTAGGTGCCGTTATGAAGCATGTAAAAATATCTGATACTGTGCTCGCGTTTGTTATTATGGTGTGCTGCTGTATGGTCGTTACACCGATGGCAGGCGCCCAGACACAAGGGGCGGTGGAGTGCAACCCGTTTGCCGTTGAAAACAGCATTTGCACGACCCCATGCTATACCGGCGGTGTTTGTAAAAACGTCGACGGCGCTATGCTGTGCCTTGACGATGCCGTAGACCCTAATTGCGGTGCCGGGTATGTGTCCTGTAATGAATTTGATGGTGTCTATTCAGAGGGAGAGGTTTTTGGAATCTGCGGCATAGCAGTTCCCACATCCATAACCTGCACCAACGGCGGACCTGCGTGGCCGTGTAGCGGTGGCTTTGGAGGTGCAACCGCGATAACCCTGAAGTCCTTTGTTGCCGCACCGGGAAACAGCCGGGTAACCCTGTTGTGGGAAACAAGCGACGAGAGTGAAAACCTGGGATTCAACCTGTACCGTGCCGATTCACAAGACGGCGAGTATGTCAAGATCAACCAGGCCATCATTGCCTCGGAAATGGGAACCGGGCTGGGAACGAAATATAAATTTATAGATGCCGGTGTCGATAATTTCAACACATATTACTATACGCTTGAAGATGTGGACGTGTACGGTATCGAAACCCTTCATTCGCCTGTACAAAGTGCATCGCCCAATCCGTTGTTTGCAATAATAGACCTGATCATCGATTTGTTTTTTCCGTGATAGCAGACACTGCAAGCTGATACAAAAGGCAGGACCCGTACCGGTTCTGCCTTTTTTTATGGCCGGGAAAACATATGGTGATTCCCAAAAACACCTTCAATACTGTTACTTAAACAACAATTTTTTATTCTGCTTCTACTAACCGGCAAAAAAATCCAAGGATTCACGTGGCCTTAGTTCACGTGGTTGTATGTTTCTTTTTTGTGATTGTATAAGCGTGGAGTAACAGCCAATCAACCTCTCGGGGCATCCCCATCCCCTTTTTTACACTGTTTTTCAATGGGACCCCGGGATCCTTGAATCTTCGAACCCCTTTATACAGGCCTCCTTCTTTATTAGCTGTTCCATACGTCCATATAAACTGAATTTAAAAGGTATAGGACACAACACACACTATTGCATGGTAAAGCTTCGGGGCTGGGTAACATATGGGGCAAGGAGATTGGTCAGCAGGTCGAAAAAGCCGTCTGCCTCATCAATCCCTTTCAATCCACCGACCCGCCAGTATATGCTGGAATACGTCATGGACATGAGATCAAGCAGCAAAAGCTCGGAAAGCCGGGGAGCATAGGACGTATCGTCTGTGAAAAAAGTCAGCGTGGAAAAGGCGGGAAAATCGGGAAAAGGAGAAAACTGTATGATAAAGCGGGAATAGTCATCCGTTGTCCAGGAAAACGCGGGCAGGCCCGACAGCGATGCACTGTCATCCGGCTCTGAAAGATATATCTCTTTCACATTAAAACGCGTCGCAGGGTCCCCGAAGAAAGAAAACCCGTCGGCATGATGAAAAAGCAGTATCCCGTCCTGATAGGCTTGTACGGCCGCCTGGGTGCAGGCTGAACCGAGCAGTGGTGTTGATCGGCTGAAAAGGGCCGTCAAAACATTCATTCCCACCTCTTTGTGCTCACTGGTAAGCCCCCCTCCCGAAGGAGTAAAGCACGCCACCGCGCCGCCGGGAATCCTCAGTAATTCTTCGCCGAACCCCTCGGCAACGGGATTTGAGAAATCGCCGTTCGAACAGCTCAATGAGATAAGGAAGGTCGGCATATCCCAGTTGCGAAAACCGTCAAAGTAGGACGTATCAATGAGCCGCGGCCATTCTATGATGCTTGCGTGACCGGTGTAAACCGTTATTCCCCGCCCCTGATTAAGCTTTGCAATGATTGTCGAAGCATTTTCATCGGGATACCAGGAAAAATCATCCTCGGTCAACAGTTCGTGATTATAGGAGGAGGGGACGGTTTCCGACAGGATCTCATTGGTGTCTTTAAAAATATTATCATTGTCAATGGTCCCGGCAACAAACTGAATATCATGTATCCACCCTTCTTTGGAACTGCTGTCATATGCAATGATCTTGTCTATTATGAGCCTAAGCTGATCTGCAGTTTTTACCGGAAGCCTTCCGAGGTACATATCGGGCAGGATGTCGTCACCACTGACCATCACATAACCGCTGTCCTTGGGCACCGGGGTTTCGTACCCCACCAGCTTGGCGGGAATGAAATTGGTATTGCCGAGATTGAGCCGGTCTGTAGCATCACTGCATCCATCGCCGACGAGCAGCACAAACGTGGGGGCCGGGGCAGACCAGGAATGAAAGGCATATTCCAGAAAATCTTTTATTGCCCGGGGATGCTGTATGCCGCTGTTAAACTCGTCGTAAATATCCTGTACGTTTACCACTTCAACCGCATACCCTTCACTGCGCCGGTAGTCGGCCAGCCGCTGTAAGGCGTCATAAAAATCCGCATGTGTAATCATAATGTAGTCGGCACGGTTTGACGTGTCCTGCAAGCGGGAAGCTTCGTCTAACACGACAGCACAGGGTTTCTTGATTCTGTCTGTTGTCAGGGCCAGATAGTGCCTGGTGCCTCCTGTGTCCTCCCCGAATGAAAAACCGTAGCCGCCGGCACCGAACCGGGGATCAATGCCGCCTATGGAAACCGCCTCAAGGGGGTTGGTTATATCAAACAGCATGACGGCGCTGCTGGTAAAACCGTCGGCTGTTACGTTATATGCCTCCGGCGAGTCAACGGTAAAGAACAGCTCATTATCCACAGCGGTAAACGAGCGGTAATAATCAAGCTCTATCCAGTCCAGGTAAAAAATGTCGTCTTCCCGTTCAGTATCTGCGACTTTTTCGACGGTCACGGTGTTCTCGCCCTCATGAAAAACCGAGCCGGACGTGTATGTCTCGAGCATGTGCGGTTCCATTCCATCAAAAAAAACTTCAGCCGACCACGTGCTGTTTATTGAGATTCTTGCATGGTGATCAGGATCTATATCAGGAAAATCATTTTTCCCCTTCAGCAGTACCCGTACGGCAACCGGCCTGGTCGTATCGATACCGGCCAGACTGCATGAAAAATCCTTTCGCAGACTATCATCCCGGGAGCTATCGTCGTAATCGGGAAACATCTCCCACAAATAGCTGTCGATATGTTCGGTAAGCACTATGTTCTCTGCTTCAAGATGAACGGTGTCTTTATAGGATTCCATAGCCGGCGCATCAACCTGGGGCTTTTGCTGTTCAAGCATGCGGTTGCTGTATCCTGCCTCGGGGTAAAGCCAGTAGACATTTTCAAGCTTGAACGTATTGTACGCCATAAGGTGCTCAAAGGTGCTTTCAACGGGCTCTGCGTAAAACAGAAGATAATCCCCGGGCGCAAAGGAATGCGCATCATCGCCGACGAAAAGAAAGTCGACATTGTAGCCCATATTTCTCAGGCTTGCCTGTGCCGGGTCAATCCGGTGGGGCTGCCCGCCGGCATATACTATATCGGTATAAGAAACCGTATAGATACCTTTCTCCCGAACATGAATTTTTACCGGTGATAAGCCCTCTGCCTGCCGGACGTCCGGCAAAGCCGCTTTTCTTGACGGTACGCCGCCTGATGACCCCTGTTTGCATCTCCCGAGACTCCCGTAGTTGAGAATCGCAGCCCTCAGTATCGGTTCAAAGGACTCTTCAGCCCCGGTAAAAAAGGCGGTGCATCTTTTCGGTTCGGAATTCTCCGGCGGCACATTCAGCTTAATCAGTGCTTTTCGCAACAGGCGAACCGGCGTTGACGTATCGTCACATCGCAAGGGGCTGACCGAAATGATGGCAACGTGCTGCGCGCGCAAACGGCCCCTTCGCAGACTGACTGTTTCCCCGGACCGGCCGGCAGCATCCGGAGAAACAGGCCCCTTCGCACACACTTCGCACAACTGCTCGGACATGTTCCGGGGAATATCTTCCCAGACGGACTCAAGTACATCAAGGAAAATCTCACCACCGTCGGGAACGCCCAGAAGACTGCGATGGATTAAGGGTTTTCGGCCGCAAGGGTCATCATCATTACAATCGGTTTCCGGTTGAAATTCACCCCGGTTTGCTGCAGGCAGGCCATGCAATGCATATGCTATAATGATATGGGAGGATGTCTCTTCGATAATGGTAAAGCTGTGCTTTAGCGGATACGAAAACAGCGGCGGGGCAAAAACACTCAAGACAAAAAGAACGGCTGCTAGGCCGTGCACTGTTTTCACGAAATGCTGATTTGTCTTTTTTGTCTTCACAATCCGGCACCGTGCTGTTTTAATTTACATACCACTAGTATACCATATACTGAAAGCAATATAAAATTTACTGGTTATATAGGGCCGCGGGAAAAGGCCCGGCACGGGCTGCATCAACCGTCACCTTCAGGGCGCATACCCGTACGAGCTGATAACAAATTTTTCCTCCGGTGTTGACCGGTAAAAGAGCTCTTTGAATGTTTTGAATTCCTGGTAAGAAATTGCCCCGTATTGTGTCAATAAGGCCATCACCTTCCGGTAGTTGCCGTAGCTTTTTTTTACCGCATATAAAAAATAGGGGGGGAACTCGGGCTGAAAACGTTCCACGCCGAGAATTTTCAGCTTAACGGCAAAAATTGTTTCTCTCACGTGGTAAAGCATGCTCTTCCCGTTCTGCCGCAACCGGTTTCTAAATGGAACCATCCTCATGCTGTACATGGCCGGGTCGATCCCCAAATAGGCATTCTCGCACATGTTTGTCCAGCTTCTCTGGGTGTGCTCGGTTAATCCGGCCCGGTTTTCCATGAAATCATAGTTCTCATATGCGGCGTGAATAACGATGATATCCGGGCTGTATTGCCGGATCTGGGCAGGCGTCACCAGCGTTGTGGCAAGCTCGGGCGTATTAAGCCCCCACAAATCAATTGTTTCCCATTTTGAATAATACGGCAGCCTTCCTGCCTCGGTAACGGCCAGAAGACCTTTGGGTTCCAGGTCTTTCAGTTCTTTAGACAGGGACGTAATCTTTTCCTGGCTTACATCATACAGCTGCAAATAGTTGTCGACACTGCGCGGCGACAAAAGGGCCAGCGAAAGGAGCAGGGTCAGCCAGAACGGCGTTTTCCATGAATACTTTCCATACACCCAAACAGCAATGGTTATCGACACGATAATAAAGGGATATTGAAACCGCTGAAAGACGTTTTGGCTCAGCTCCATTGAAGAATAAAAAACAAAGGGAATGATGATGCATGAAACAAGACAAAGAAACAGTTTCCTGCCTGCACCGGCCCCCTTGAATATAATGGGCAAAAGAGCGTACAGCAGCAGGGGTGCCGTTCGTATGATATACTTTATGTTCATCTTCAGGGACTCTTTATGAAACATGAGCAGGTATTTCTGGAACGTTGATTTCACATAAAAGGGAAGGGGGAACAGCTTTCCAAAATAGGCAAGTCGCCAGACAAAGTAGAGCGTCAGCGGGGCGGCGAAAATAATCAGAAAGAGCAGCACGTTCTTTCTCAGTTCATGTTTGTTGCTGATAATATAGGAGATCATCAGGGGAACAACAAAAACAACACCGTCCGGACGCACCAGACAGGTAACTGCGCCGGAAAAAAAAAGCATCCCCGGACTATTGTTTATATAAAAAAAGATCGATAATACTATAAAAAACCCGAAGAAAAGCGGGGAAAATCCGACAATGGCTGCGGGAGTTGTGGGAAGCATCATGATAATAATCATGAAGCAAAACAACAATAATCCTGATGCGTGTGCGGTAAGCTTCCACAGCACTGCTGCCGTTGCAATAACGGCCAGCAGTGAAAGCACCTGTGCCGCGGCAAAGGAGTCGATACCCATCCGGTGCAGCAGGGAGATAGCCGCCATCCAGAGAAAATCCGTTGCTCCTTCCGTAGGGGTCCCGCCGGGGATATATGAAATGCATCCTGTTGTTGCGAGGTTTTCGCTGTATTGATACAGTATGGTTGCGTCCTCGGCAGGGGTGGTATAGCGCGGGATATAAACAAAAAGAAGAAAAAGAAGCGCCGCCGACAGTAGGGCGCTGAAACAATACATCAGCACATTGGTCTTACTGCTCATAGAAAGGCCCTTCATTGAATGCAAACATTATTCTTGTTGATATAGAAAGCATATATGAAGTATGGTATGTAACACTATTGTGTGCACTCAACTATAAATAAAACGAACAAGAGATTGCAATGAAAAAATATTCCCTGAAACCATACAGTGCTGCTCTGTTTATCGGAATAGTAGTTGTCGCGGCAATACTTTTTTATGCTCTTTCCGAACAACAGACGGGTTCACAACCGGATCAAACGAACCGCCGGGGTGAAATCGACATGGACACCCAGCACAAACTTTTTGCCCTTGGGTATCTTCAGGGCTATAAAACTGCACGGCAGGACCAAAGCGTTACCGTTTACAAAAAAGAGCATGTCCACAGCGGCCTTAACTTCTATACCTCCGGCCATGCCCCCGAAGCCTATTTAATGGATATGGAGGGCACCGTGCTGCATGCCTGGAGATATAAAAACGCATCGCAAATCTGGCCGCGGGAGAAACCCTCTGTTTCCGGTTCCTACTGGCGCAGGGCGCATCTCTATGAAAACGGCGACATACTGGCTGTCTATGAAGGTATCGGACTAATAAAGCTGGATAAGCACTCGAACCTGCTCTGGTCCTATGCTCCTGCAAAAAAGCCCCATCACGATCTTCAGGTTACCGACAACGGAACCATCTACCTGCTCACCAGGCAAAAACAACAGATACCAAGGCAGTGGAGCCCGGGATCCGTGCTGCGGGAGTTGAAAGTAATGATACAAACAGGATCCCTCACAAAGATTTTTAAAAAGAAATACTTGCTTGAGGATTTCATAACCATCCTCGACCACCGGGGCAACGAGATAAAAAATATTTCCATTCTTGATCTCGTAAAACAGTCCCCGTATGCCCGGCTGATGGACCGCAGCGAAATAATAAAGCAGGGCGGCTTTTTAGGCAACGGTGATATTTTCCACACCAACACGCTGGAAATTTTCGACGGACGCCTTGCCCACAAGGCCCGAATCTTTAAAAAAGGTAATATCATAATTTCGGTTCTTGTTCTCAATACCATTTTCATAATTGATATGGAAAAGCAGAAAATAGTTTGGGCTTTGGGGTCCGGCATGTGGAACATGCAGCACCAGCCGACGCTGCTTGACAGCGGCAACATCCTCATTTTTGATAATTTTTATACGCCGAACACATCCAATATTCTGGAATTTGAGCCCTTCACCCAGAAGATCATCTGGAACTATAACGGAAATACGGGCAATCCTTTTTTTTCGCGCACCTGCGGCTCCAACCAGCGGCTGCCCAACGGCAACACGCTGATCTCGGAAACGGACAACAGCAGGGCCTTTGAAGTGACACCGGGCAAGGAAATTGTCTGGGAATTCATAAACCCGGCCCGGACAGGCAAAAACAAGGATCTGAGCGCAACCATACCTGAAATGATTCGCGTGCCTGAGGATTATGGCGCATTCGTGAATCGGTAAGAAAGTGTCGGCATGCATGTCTTTCCCAAGGGTATCACGGGCGGCAAAGAGCCGTTGTTGTATCGGCACCGGACAGAGGGCACACGGTAACGCGTCGTTCGTGAGCATAATCGGATAACCACTTGTCCCGTAACATCTGTTATGCAAACAGCCGAAACGAGAATATTTTGTATTGATACTGCAAAAACCGTTGGTATGTTTCTGGTCTTCTACGGCCATTTCGTCCAGAGAATGTATAACCTGGGAAGCACGGCTGCATTCATGCAGTTTAAGTTTATCTACGCCTTTCACATGCCCCTTTTTTTTGTTCTGTCGGGTTGTGTTTACAAACCGGATCCACTACCGATAAAAGACTTCTTAAAGAAGAAGTTTTATACAAGAATCGTCCCCATACTGTTTTTTAACGCTGTATCGTTTATACTCATTGTTGCGAAGGATTTATTGAGAGACAGTGTGGATGTCGATATGTATCAGGAGGGATTTGTTCATCTATTGCAGGGCACCCCGACATTTAACGGCGTGACCTGGTTTCTTTTCTGCCTGTCGGCAGTGGAACTGTTCGGTTATATGTTAAATCCCCGGACCCGCAGCAACATGTCTCTGGCCATCTCCGGGGGGGCGAGTCTCGCTGTGGGCTTTTTTATAACGTGGAAAATCGACTTCTTTACTGTGCCTCCCGTGCTTATAAAAAATTTTTGGTATGTTCACGAGGCTTTCATCGCTTTTGGTTTCTATCAGTTCGGCCTGCTGCTCAGAAGATCAGGCGTCCTTGACAGGACAAAAAAATTGCTGCCGAACCTGCTGCTTGCAGGGCTTCTTCTTTGTGGTGTTTGCTACAGTTTTAATCTCAATCAGGGCCTGTTTATTCATAACATTCCCGTGGTCTTAATGGTCTATTCCAGTCACGGAAACCCTTTACTGTTTCTGTTCACCGCTCTTGCCGCCTCCTGTTGTGTAATTCTTCTTGTCCGGGCCGCTCCCCGCAACAGGCTGGTAGTGCGTACCGCCCCGAACATGCTGATACTGCTGGGCATGAGCGGTTTTTTTCATCGATTTTTTAATGCAAAGATTGCTTCTCTGTGGTATCCCCCGGTGTCCGAATCCCATGTGGTAATGTTTCTTATATGCGCTGCAGTAACACTGGCATCTCTCGGCGCATGTGTTCCGTGTATAGTTATTCTTAACAGGTTCTTCCCGTACCTTGTCGGCAAACGTCCGGCAGCACCCCGTCCTGCCGGAAAGTGACGCTCCCCGCCTGTGGGAGATAGTAAATTTTTTCTTTCAGGTCGATTGTGTGATGTCTTTCGTACTATCACGGCGGTGCGACAAGCTACGGGGGGGGCGTTAGCCGGGTCGAAGTATCCTACCGACAAACCCCAGATAAAAGTCCAGTTCTTTTGTTCTCAGAATCCGTAATGCCAGGAGATAGCATGCGCCCAAGAGCACAATAAGCACGGGAAGATAAACAAAATGGTGAATGTCCAGGCTGCGGCAAAGACGGTGCAGAACAAATCCAATACCGAACATACCCAGGGCAGCAATCAGTATTCTGCCGAGATTATAGAAAATGTTTGAAAAATGAGAAAATTTCAGTTTTCTCTTTAACAGCAAAAAAAAGACAACACATATAATTGCTAATGAAAGTGTCGTTGACAGGGCAATGCCCTGCACCCCGAAAATCTGCATAAAAATGATGTTGAACACGATGTTCAACACAACGGACACTAGGCCCATGTAAAACATGGGCTTGGTGTCCTGCAGCGCGGAAAAAAAGGTGCCGTTGACAAATGAATACGCATAGAAAAACAGGCCGAAGTTGTAAAAAAGAAATGTCTGTGCCGTCTGCCGGACGGCGAACGCATCGAACGCGCCCCGCTCAAACACGATGGACACGATGTTTTCGGAAAACAGGCCTACCATGGCGATAATGGGAAACGTAAGCAAACCGAGAAAGATCAGGCCCTGTTTGAAAACGTCCTGCAACCCCGCATAATCGTCATTGATGGCCTGTTCGCTGACAAAGGGAAAGATCGCTTTTGCAATGGCCAGGATGATAATCTGAATGGGAAAATCATTGAGGCGGTAGGCATACCGCAGCGTCGAGACAGATCCTTCACAGAGGCTGGTAGCCATAATCTGGTCCACCAGGAGGTTTACGTTGGCAATAAGAGCGCTTCCCAAAAGGGGCAGCGCAAGAAAGGAGAACCGCTGCAAAACGGAGCGGTCAAAACACGGCGCCGTAAAAAAGCTGAAGCCGCCCTTATGGAGAACAACGGCCATATACAACACCTTGAAGCAGGTTCCCAGCAGAAATCCCCACACCAGCGTGTATATGCCCAGTTTCTCGTAAAAGAGAACCAGAAGCACAATGATGGTGGCGGTAATAAAAACCTGTGCAAGCTGAAGGCTGAAAAATTTTTTCTGCGCCTGGAGCAGTGAGTAAAGAAAAATCCCCGCCCCTTCAAAAAAAAAGAGAAAAACGAGGAACCGCTCCAACACTATGCCCATCTGCTTCTCGTCCGGTCCGAAACCATACCCAAGCAAAGGGAACAAGACGGGGCTCAAAAAGTAGCCTGCCAGCGTTATCAAACCAAACAGCAGTACGGCAGCAAAAATCAGAGACAACGCATAAGCATTGGCCTGCTGTTTGGGGAGGCGGTTCGACCATTCCATGTACAGCGGGACAAAGGAGCCAGCGATGGCACCGGTAAAGATGAGAAAAGCAATGCTGGGAAAGGCATAGGCTATGTTGAAAACGTCAAGCGCTGCAGATATGCCGAAATGCTTGGCCACAAGCATTTCCTTAATGATTCCCAGGAGCTTATCGGCCAGGGTTAGGACGATAATTATAATGCTCGCTCTGCTGATCTGCCTGTATGTTTCCTTAAGCTCATCCATAATAGCATCTGTGTTGATATGGCCGCTGCCCCGGTCCTGTCGAGCATACCGCCTTGAAAAACCATGCACCTATGTCGCCGAACCGCCCAGACTCTCACGATATAGTCGTTCCAGCTTTTGCGCTGCAGCATCCCAGTTATAGTGCTCCTGCACGGCTGACACGGTCTTCCGGGCACATGCCTGCAGTTCACTCTCGTCCATGGCCTCTATCTCATCCATGCGCCGTGAAAGCGCATCAACCTCACCCGTGGTATACAGCAGCCCGTTGGCATGTTCGGCAATTTCACGGTGTGGCGCAATATCGCTGATGATACACGGAACACCGTAAGAAAGCGCTTCCAGAACGGTCAACGGAAGCCCCTCCAGTTCCGATGCGTTCACAAAGGCCCGGGCATTGGAGAAAAACTCTTCCAGGGCCTCTGCGTATTGATAGCCCACAAAACAAATGTCGGGATTGCTTCCTGCAACCTTGTCCAGCGATTCACGATAGTTTTGCGTGTCTGCAATTTCACCCACCACCACCAGCTTGCTGTTGCGCTTTTTGCTGAGGTATGCCCGGATGGTATCTTCAAGCCTCTTTTCCGGTACTATGCGTCCCACAAAAAGAAAATAGTCCCGGGCGGCAAGTCCGTATTTGCGTATTATTTCAGGGGCTCTGTTTGTGGGTGCTCTAACACCATTGGGAATATAGAAACTCTCTGCGCCGTAACGGTTCCGGTAGTATGTTTGCAGCTCCTTTGAAACCATGATGCGGTAATGGGGAAAAACGGTTGAGCAGATTTCTCCCAGACGAATAATTCTTGATGCCCAGCCGGTCCATTTTCCCCGCTCCCAGTCACGCCCGTGACAGGTAAAAAACACAGTCATCCGAGGCCGAAAAAGTCTCGGTATCCAGCTGAACATTGCGGGCCCCTGTGCGTGGATGTGTACGATATCGGGATTTGTTTTAACGATTATATGCAGCAGCGCCAGAAAGGTATGAACAAAGGCTTCGGCGTGTTTGGTGTTGATGGTCGGAAGCCTCACGATGCGCATACCCTTGTATGTTCTGACATCTTTTGTAACATACCCGCTTCTGGCATAAATCACAATCTCGTGGCCCTTTGCCGCCAGCCTGGAGTATATCTGTTCGCAGTGATGTTCGACACCGCCCCAGGAAGCGGGTATTCCACGAAAGCCGGTAACCGCTATTTTCATGTCTGGACCCTTTCGCCCTCCCAGAGCTGCCGCAGTTCGGCAACGGTCCGGCGGATATCAAACCGGCTCAGGGCGACCCCATAGGCCTTCTCGCCGAATGCATGTGCGGCATCTGGATTGTTCAGCATAAACGCGACAGCCTCCTCAAGCGCCCGGGCATTGCCGGGCTGAACCAAAAGACAGTTCTGCCTGTGCTCAAGAACCGTTCTGTTTCCCGGTATGTCGGTGGCCACTATGGGCTTGCCGGCGGCCATGGCTTCCAGAAGAGCAAGTGATGTGCCTTCCCAGAGAGAGGGCAGGATGAACAGCTCGCTCAGCGCCAGAATATCCGGCACGTCTTCCCTGCTGCCGAGAAAGCAAACATGTTCAGTAAGGCCCCGGTTTTCACATTGCTTTTCAAGCTCCTGCCGCAGGTCGCCATCGCCCACAAGAAGGAGCCTGATGTTATGAAACACCGCTGTAAGCCCTGCCATGGCATCCAGAAGATAGCTGTGCCCTTTGGGAGGCATCAGACGCGCTACGGTTGTAATGATTCTATGTTCGGCATCAAGGCCGAGGGATGCCCGCACCGTTTCTGAAGCGGGTGTTGTTCTCAGAGACTCAACATCAATGCGGTTCACGATAACACGTATCTTTTCCTCTTTCAAACCGAACACTTCACGCAGTTTTTTGGCCACATCTTCTGACACGGCTACAATGTAGTCGGCCCACCGGTAAATCATCCTGGTCGCCATGCGTCTCAGAAAATTCCTGATATCGGCCGAGCCCTGCCGGGGAAGCAAATCAGGGTAGTGAACCGTTGAGATAATCCGTTCAGCACCGTACAGCCGCCCTGCAAGAACCCCGATGAATTCTGCATCCGACAGGTGACATTGAATAATATCAACACGTTCACGCTTGCACAGCCCGATAATGTCCCGTATGTTATTAATGATGTAAGCGATCAGACGGTGCGGGCACAGTATGCTGGGCCGGGGCCTGTTAAGGCAAATCACCTTGGCACCTTTTGATGCAATCTGCTGTCTTACCGATTCATCGGGCTGTAGGACGCAGACAATGGTCTTAAAGGCGGGTTGGGGGGTCCACTGGGCAAGCAGAACAAGCAGCTGCTGGGCTCCGCCAAAATTCAGTGCATCAATAAGATGTAAAACGGTTTTTGGCTTCACTATTTTAGCAGGTTATAGACTTTGGGAGGAATGGGGTATTGGCGGTCATTGAAAATCAGGCCCAGCAGGTTAACATCATGCTTGTGCAATTTTTCAACTGCCAGTGTGCTAATTTCGCGCCGTGTGTAGCCGTACCTGCAGACCAGAACCACCTGGTCCACAGACTTTGCAAACTCTATCATGGTAGGACTGAAAGTTATCGGCTGGCCGTCAAAGATGGCTATATCGAAATTTTCCCTGCAGAAGCTGAAAAGATTTTTCATGCTGTCCTGTTTGAAAATGATATTTTTCTTAAGGCCGCCCTTAACCTTGGCGGTGCCCGACGCCAGTATGAACAGGTTCGGATATTCAGACTGCAGGATGAGCGATGACAGCGGCTGGTCGTCGGTAAAGTATGCCGCAAGGCCGGGGCGCTCGTTGAGTTTGGGGATAATAGAGTGCTTACCGGACCCGTCAGTGCTGGTGTCGACATACAGCACACGCATTTCATATTCCAGGGTGAGAAAAAGTGAAAGATGAAAAGAAGTAAACGTGCATCCCTCACCATTGGTGGCACCGCACAGCATAAGTGTTGACGGCTTTGTCTTCGAGGCAAGAAGGATATTTGCCCAGACATCGTCCAGAGATCTGCGCAATTTCTTCAGTGCGGGAGGGTAGGGTTTGGCCTTTTTTTCCTGTTCCGGGATTTTGCCTTTAGCAGCGGGGTCCTTCCGGGGGGGGGCAGGCTGAGCAGCGGGGGTCTTTTTTCGCTGCTTGGAATCGATGGAAACCCGCTGTGGTGTTTTTGCATACACCTTTCTATACGCTTTAGGAGAGGAAGCACTTTTTGCCCTTTTTTGCTTTTTGGAGAATGCCTCTTCCCATCGAGTCATAATATCGGTTTCCTTATCTAAAAGATTTGTATAGCGGCATTAGATAGTGCATATGCCGGAATAAAGGGTTCACCCTGAAACAATTAAAAAAATAATATAAATATATAAAGAACAAGTCAATAAAATGTTATCGGTGCGCCCGGGGAATCTCTCGTTTCGGGTGCTGCGGAAAACCCACCGGGGCACCATGGCACTATCGCTCGACAACCTGGGCCTGTATACCATCGGCCAGAAGATCAAAGTTTTGATCTTCCGCCCCCTTTTTTGTTACAAACGAACCGACGTAGAGCCGCAATTCACCGCCTGCCCCCTTGATTACGTAAGGAAAATATTCCAATTCGGTAAGCCGGGTAACCATGGTGGCCATGACACTTTCCGACCGATACGTCTTTATCAGGTTCGCATAGTCTGTCTTTTTAATCACTACCCTGAGAGAAAGGTTATTGGCCTTGCGTGCACGTTCTGCTTCTGCCTCGGTTCTATAGTGTCCAAGGTAAATCCTGTACCAAACCCCTCGTTTTTCCAGATCAACCTTGACAAGATACGGCAATAGTCCGCTTTGTTTGTATTTTTTCATCTCTTTTAAAGCGTCATCGTATGAACGAAAGCATGCAAGTCTCAGGGAATAAGGATACCGTGTCGGCTGCCCGTCTGAATAAGGGACTATCTTTCTCTCAGTAGCCTCCGACTGAACGGCATGGACAACCTTGCCCTGCAGGCCGTTGTTCTGAAGACTGATATTTTGCCCGGCTGCTTCATCAATGGTAGTAAAGGCCCCGGAAAATAATCTAAAATCACCCCCTTCGGCCTTCGTGACGTACGGAAAATATCCCCGGTCTTCAAGGCGGTTGACCATGGCAGACAGGGCGCTCTTGGAGGAATAATCGCCGATCCGGTTTGTATAGGGCATTTTTCTGACCATTGCTTCGGACAGCCCGTACATCGACTTAGCCCGTTGCGCCTCGTCCAGGTTCCTGTACCGCCCAAGGTAGATCACCCACACTGCCCTGCCTTCTTCGGGCTTCAGCCGTACAAGTTCCGGTGACAGGCCGGCCTGTTGGTAATAGCTCATCTCTTTCTCGGCATCTTTTTTTAACCGGTATGTTGCAAGCCTCAGGGTATACGCGGTTTCAGACCTGCTCACCCCGTATACGGCTCTTTTTTGTTTCCGCGCAGGCGGGGTCAGGTCTGTGCGTCTTTCAGGCTGTGTGGCCGTATTGATCTCGCTTTCCAGATACGGCATATCGTCCTGCTGCTCTGCTTCAAAATCAGAGGGCCCCGTATCGTTTTGAATTTCTCCCGTCTCTTCTTCAAACAGGCCCGCACGGGGTTTTTCGGAACGTTCAATGGTCGTTTTCGGCCGTTCAAATGACTTTTTAAGGCTGTCGAAAAAGCCCGGAGGAACAAAATAGTTAAACAGGAACAGCAGCACCAAAACAAAAATTGCAAAACCAAGGACGGTCATGAAGGCTTTGCTGCCGAAGAATGAAAAGGCCTGCTTCAGTTCCCTTTTCACTTTTTGTTGGTCAATACGGGACCTGTCCTCTCTTTCCGGCTCTTGAAAGGTCACCACGATGGTCTGGTCATCCTCTTCTTCCTGCTCTTCCCCGGCAGGTGCCTCCTCGGCCCCCTCATATTCGGCCCTATACTCCCCGCCCAGGGACATAATGGCTTCGTGTACCACGTCCTGTGATATAACCGTCAGGCCCTGATAGGCCCCGGTGAGCAAACAGGCATCACAAACATTGTTGATAAGCCGCGGCACACCGTCGCTGAAGCGGTAGATTTCCTCAAGGGCCTCGTCGGTAAAATAGGGTATTCCGGGAGCCCCGGCCTTAAAAAGCCGGAAATAGATATACTCATTTGTCTCCAGGAAATCAAACGGTGTCAAATGGTACTTTCTCTTTATTCTCTGGTCAAGGGGTACCAGCACCGGCAGCTTTAATTTGTCAAGAAAAGACGGATGGGCAAAAAAGCACATCCGCAGCGGAAAGAACCCGTCATAATTAAAATTTGCCAAGGCCCGGAGTTTTCCAATGGTGGAAACATCCAGTTCCTGAGCGTCATCAATGATCAGATAGTGGCTTTTCTGTATTTCCAGATCTCTGAAATGCTGGTCGATAAGACCCTCGAGATATGCATCATCCTGTTGCTGGACATCGATGTTAAGGCTGCTTGCTATCTCATGCAGTATTCGCGTGTAGCTGTAGTTGGTTGTGGAAATATAGCAGAAAGGACATGTCCCCTTTTTCCGTAACATTCGCTCAAGCATCATGCACAGAAGTGTTTTGCCCATACCGTAATCGCCCGTTACAAGGATGAACGGCTCCTGGGCGGCAATTGCAGCAAGAAGGAATTGCCATGCCTGCGTGTGTGCTTCCGAATTGAAGAAGACATTCAGCTCGGGGAGATTACCGAATGCTTCACGCTTCATCTGATAGAAACCTTTACTCATATCTATTATTCTCTCAGCTTGCCGTCTGTGCATCAGCTTCCAGGAAAAATTTCCTGTGAAGCCCGTCGGCTATCCCTGCAAACATGAAGGGAACAACGTTGACAAACAAACAGTGAGACGGCTCGACAAAAAGGTTATTATTGAGATAAGCGATCCAGATTATTATTATAATAAGAACCATATTCGACCCCGCGAAGCCTGAGACCGGAATACGCTTCATCAGCTGCCAGCAGCGCCTGATAATATTAGCGACTATAAAAAGGTAGGTAAACAACCCGACCAGGCCCATCTCCACAATAATACCCAGCAGGTGATTGTGCTGAATTCCTGCCTGCTCTGGAGAGGTGATAAGAAACATGGGCACCCTGCCAAGATATTTTTCTACGGAAGCGGGGATAAACTGTCCCAGCCCGACCCCGAGGAAGGGGTTATCAAGAACCATAATCACAGACCGCTGGGCAAGACCGATCCTCGCGGTAACCTCACCTATCTGCATCACACCCCCTTCCCGCCTGTCCTCTGATGTCAGCCGGGGTGCATTGTATGCGGCAAAAAGAAAAATAAAAAACAGCGGCAATGCAAATGTCTTTATTTTCGGAAACGTGGTTCTGTAAAAAAAGAGCAAAAGCACCAGGGTAACAAGAAACGATAAATAGATCGACCGCGTCTGGGTAAAAAAGACTGCCGGAAAAAACAGACTTAACAGCAGGACATACATTAGTTTCGTAAAGCCTGTCTTTTTTTGCAGCAAATGTACCCCGCAGACAAATCCGATGATTATTCCCACGCCGTTAAAGGCTGCGTTTACCAGAGGGCCCCTGGCCCTGGCATAGTGGATCCCGACCTTCGGATCATTTATATAGCGGGGAAAAATCAGCTCCCGCACGTCCAAAAACTCACAAAACGCAGTTATGCTCAGGTAGACCCCGAAAAAAAACATGAGATGAAAGATAACGTTCAGCTCATTTTCCTGGCTGAGATAATTCTTGGCAAATAAAAAAGCAGCAAAGGGAAAAAGATAGCCCCACAAAAATACAACAAACGGCGACGGGAAACCGGCCCTTACCGGGGTGAACCCGGACCGCATCATCGAGGCAACGCACAGGAAAAGAAACAACAGCATAAAAAATTCTATCTGCACATTTTGCCTCAGCCTGACCCTGCCGGTAAAAACGCCTATGACCATCACCATAAAAATCAGCACAAAAATGAGCCTGGTAATGGTAATGTCAAAGAAACCGACTAACCGCTGTTCGAAAAAATAACGGCCCCATACTGCTGTTGAAATGATCCATAGTGAAAAAAGCAGGGTCGTAAAACGCACCCGTGATTCTTCATCGGCATATTTTTGCGTAGATATTAAAAAAAATAACAGAATCAGTCCTACAGATAGTAATATAAGGACATTAAGAATCGCGGCCATCGCTTTACTGTCATCTCTATGTAAAATAGAACTCTTTATACTACTCTCGGCAGTGACCCTAAAACGGGCACCTCCAGGTAACGGTCTATGTCTTCGAGTTTTTTAATGCTGTGATCAAAATGATCTAACGACAGGGCAACGGCCAGCCCCAGGAATATACCTGCAAAAAAGCCCAATGAAACAAGCAAAGGTCTGTTGGGTTTGAATGGTTTGTGGGGCACAAGTGGTTTATCCACAAGTGTAAGATATTGTTTTTCCTGGTTTACCGCAAGTGCTAAACGGGCCTTCTCCAGCTGGTCCCGGCTGCTTATGTATGCTTCTTTGGCAATGGTGTATTCCTGCTGCAGATGCTGATACACGGACTTTTCTTCGGCCGTAACCCGGATTCGCTCCTTTAGATATTCAATTACATTTTCCACTTCCCTGATTTTCGCTTCGATACTTTCAGCAGCTATTTTTTTTGCCCGAACGGTTCGTTCAAGCTCTTTTCTCATGGACGAGATGTTCAGATCAAGTTCTTCTTCAACCTGCTGGTACAGTTGGAACTGCTGCTTGAATTGAGGTTTCATCTCGTTTAACTGAATCTGAAGCTGTGCCACCTTGTTCTTGAACACCGTGATGGCACGGCCCGTGACTTCCATTTCCGGAAGCACGGCGGGGATCTCTCTGTTTTCCAGCTCGGACTCAACTGCGTTAATGGCATTGCGAAGGCCCGCCAGTTCCTCCTGCAGGTCATGATATTTGCCCACAAACCTCGTTAACAGTGCGTTGGGGCCTGTTTCAACATTGGCACCCGCTCCGTATTCCAAATTGAGCATTTCCAGCAGGGCAATAGCCTGCTGTTTTTCATAATTCCGCAGTTCCGTCTCTTTTCTGGTCATTTTGTCATAGAGTTCCTGGGTCTGCTCATTGAAGAAATCGTATGAATAGCCTGTGCGCGATTTTGCCATTTCGCCATAGGTCTTCAAATATGCCTGGGTGATGGCCCTGGCGTATTTACGGGCCTTGTGCGGGTCACCGTGTTTATACGTCAGGTAAAACACATTGCTTTGCTCGAATGTTTCACCTCCCGGCGGGGTAACTTCCAGATTCTGCCTGATCGCGGAAATGGCGGCGGGGTATCTTTTCCGGGACAGGGCGGGAGAAAACTTTTCAACCACTTTCTTCAGTACCCGGTCGGAGAATATGAGCTGCTTTTGATCATCCAGGGTCCGCTTGATCATGTTTTGATAGTCATAAAAATTTTCTTTTTGCAGGGGATCCATTGTCCGGGGAACGGTCAGAGAAAACTTGGCTGATGATTTATAGACCGGGGGAAGCATGACGACAATTATTGCAGTGATTATAAAAACCACCAAAAAGATAGGGATAATAATCATCAACCGGTCAAACAGGATAAAAATAAATTCCCGTAAAAGGTTCTGCACCTGACTTTTTTGAATCCTGCCGGGACCCGTATAGGCTGCTTGTGTTTGTGTCGGCATTTTTTATGATTCCCTCTACTGTTGTTTGAGCAACGCTCAATTAGTGCATATATGCACAAAAGCTTACGCCCCGTAACCCGCCGGGAATTTAATCATTATTTCCCCCGTCACCGCCGAGGTCCTTTTCTCCCCAGGAGAAGTTGGTATTAAAGGGCATAACGCTCCACACACCCTTGGTGAAGACCTTTTCGATAATATCATCAATGGTATCAAGGGTGGTTTTGGAAACATAAATAATGTCTGCCGGTTTGAGCTGGATGTTGGCAAAGGTATACCCCTTCTTCAACATGGCGCCCACATTGACCTTGCTGGCAATCGGCCGTTCCAGCCCGTCATTGCGGAACAGAACAATATCTTTTACCGATGCCTTGTTGGTGAGCCCCTCGGCCATTGCCAGGGCATCGAGCAGGGTCGTCCTGGAGGTCATTTCATACATGCCGGGCTTTTCCACTTCGCCCAGGATGTAGAATCTCTGGTGGTGGATTTCCAGCAAAATTATATTGGCGTTGAGGTTTCGCACCACCCGGGCATATTTATCATTAATAAGCTTCTCAAACTGCAGAAGCGTCAGCCCTTCTGCATGAACGCTGCCGATAATGGGAAACGAGATGCGTCCGTCGGGAGCAACGGGAGCAATTTTGCTTTGGCCCCGTGGAGCGGTTGTAATGGCCTTCTTCATCTCTTCGATTTTCATGTTAAAGGCTTCAAGCGCAATGGTGATTGAAGGGTTTTGCAGAAACTCGCTGTATTTTTTGTTTAACAGTTCCGCCAGTTCCTCCGGGGTCAGTGATTCGGCGGAAACCTCTCCCACAATGGGAACGGTAATTTTACCATCCGTACGAATCAGCACCGTGGTGCTGTACTGAGGATGATAGGGGAAATTGATGCTGATCTTGTCCTGTACTTCCAGCCGGTAATCTTCTTCGGTCCTTTGATACTTGATGTAGTAGACAATTTCGATTATATCGCCGGGGCCGATGCGGTATTCCGGCACGTACGGAACAGCAACATTTTGGACAATCTGGTACTGCTTATGAAGTGCCGCTTTTTCAGGAGTAACCGTCAGCGTTGTTTCAACCGTATCAAACTTCTCAACATCTTCCGACTGTTTGACGTAAACATCAAATTTATCTGTTGGCGCATGAGAACATGCCGTAAGTATAAGAACGAGCGTTAATGCAATTATTGCACCCCCGGCCATCATGCGTTGAAACACATTAAATGAGCCCATTGATTTTTCCCTTTATTACCCTTTTTAGAGTAACAATTTTACAATATTATTAAAATCTTTGCAATATCTACCACATAATTATCGCACTTTACAAGAGAAACTTTAAAGAATAATTATAGTCTTTTTAGGGGGGTTGCAAAGAAAACTTAAATTTTATACTATATTTTTTTTATAACCATTTGATTGTTGTTAAAAAACAGAAAACAATTGCTCTGTTTTAATAAACCTAAAAAGATTTTCCTCCCCCCGGGATATACATTAAACCCCGGGAAATTAATCGTTTATCTGTATAATACGGTCGTAAAAAATCCGGTTTTTCGTTCGGTTTTTTATAAAAAAAATGATTTTTTTCCAGTTTTCCCGTATAGTGAACCAGTCACACGTAACGTATGGGTATTCTTTCGCCTTTCTCGGCCTGCAGACAGTGCTAACAGATTACAAAGAGAATTATGCGTAATACGCCTCCGGTGAAAAACAGAATTCAGTGGGTTGATTATGCAAAGGGCATAGGAATCGTGCTGGTTATCTACAGCCATGTTCTGCGCGGTCTGCACCACACGCCGTGGCTGAGCCTTTCTCAAGAATTCTTCTATTACTCGGACACATTTGTATACAGTTTTCACATGCCGCTTTTTTTCCTGCTGGCAGGCCTTTTTGTTCAGAAAAGCATGGCAAAAACAACAACGTTTTTTGTGAACAAACTCAAGATTATCGTCTATCCCTATTTTGTATGGTCGCTTATACAGCTGGGGCTGCAGATTGTTTTTTCCAATCACACCAATCATATTGTGACCCTCAGGCAACTGCCCGAAATCTTTTATGCCCCGTTCTTCCAGTTCTGGTTTCTGTATGCGCTGTTCATTATCTACTGCGTGTATGCGCTGCTTCACCGGACAAAAAACAAGTATTTCATACTGGCCGTTTCGTTGCTGCTCTATCTTTTTCAATATTATGCCCGTGCTAAAATAGGCATTCTGAATACAGCCATGCAGTACTGCCTCTATTTTGTCATGGGAGCCCTGCTTGCACCGACATTTTTTGAACTCTCTGAAAAAAAATCCTTCGGCTCTCCTTTTCAGGTCATAAGCGCTGCAGTTGTCTGCTGTGCCGTCCAGGGCATGCTTCTCTATTACAGAGTAAATTATGCCTTGTTTTTATCTATAATTATGGCATTATTAGGGATATTCATGGTCATACAGCTTGCCCATTTTCTGGCAGACAGGTCGCGCCTGCCTTTGCTGCGCTATCTTGGCAGGCATTCACTGGAAATATATGTGGCCCATGGAATTTTCTTTTCCGGCACACGCATAGCGCTCTACAGTCTGGTGGGGGTTCAGGATGTGTATGCGCATCTGGTCTGTGGGATCGTTGCCGGCATTGCCGGGCCGCTTATTATCGTGGCAGCATGCAACAGGTGGAATGCTTATTTTCTTTTTCGGTTAAATCAACGCAGGTGACGGGAGCGCCGGCACTGCAGCGGCAGCAGCCTCACACAACAGCGACACATTTCTCATAACCATCTGTTTTAGATAAAAACATGTTACGGGAACACGAGAGCTATTTCTCGATAGTACAAATTTTTCTCGACTGCATATCCATACTTGTCGCGTATGCTGTCTGTGCGCCGCTGTCCTTTTTTATCATTGAACTCACCGGCAACCTGTTTGCGCCCCCGGAGTTTGTATATTTCAGCCGGCTTCAGCTGCCACTTTTTTGGGACAAATACTTGCATTTTCTTCCCCTCCTCGTCATCCTTCCCGTCTCCGTCCAACACTTCATGAATGCCTACCGGCATGTGGGAAGCAGCAGCGTTGGGTCCATCCTCAAGCAGACCGGCTATTCGTGTTTTATTTCGATGGTGGTGTCTCTGGTTTTTCTGCTAGTGTTCTCACCCCTCATCAAGGGGAATCTGCTGTTTTTAGTGCTCTTTTTTGTGCTGCTGTGGCTGTTGTATGCAGCAAACCGGCAGCTTATCGTCTTTCTCATTCACCATGCCCAGCAAAAGGGAAAGTTCATTCAGTTTACGGTAATCATCGGTACCGATATGACGGCACAGGATACCATGCGAATACTGGATCAGCGTCCCGAATGGGGCATCAGGATCGTCGGCTGCCTGACAACCGATGCCGGCGACGTCGGGGAAACCATTGCAGGATACCCTGTGCTGGATACCGTTGAAAACTTACCTGTGGTACTGGAAAAAAATATCGTTGACTGTGTGTCCTTTGCAAGCGGAATAGAGAATCTGTCACAGCTGCAAAATATTGCCCATTTTTGCGAGACACGCGGGGTGGATTTTTCGTTTGCCGCAACAGTGATCGGCAAACAGTTTGAAAACGTTTCCGCAGAACACCTTAATGATATCTCTCTAATTTTCCTGCAACCGGTATATCGGAATCCTTTAAAGCTCTTTGTAAAGCGCTGCTTTGATATTGTCGGATCCCTATTCCTTATTAGCTTGTGTTTTCCGTTGTGGATTATTATGCCCATTCTCATTAGGCGGGATTCTCCCGGGGCCGCATTCTTTCGGCAGGAGCGGGTGGGAAGGCACGGCAGGATTTTTACAATGTATAAATTTCGCTCCATGGTGGAAAATGCAACCCAGATACAAAATCAGCTGCAAGAGTTAAATGAGGTGGACGGCCCGGTTTTTAAAATCAAGCATGATCCCCGCCTTACAAAAACCGGCAAATTCCTCCGCCGCACCAGCCTTGATGAATTTCCCCAGCTTTTCAACGTGCTGAAGGGGGACATGAGCCTGGTAGGGCCGCGCCCCCCGCTTTTTAATGAAGTGCTGCAATACCATCCCTGGGAGAGAAAAAGGCTTGCCGTTATGCCAGGCATTACCTGCCTGTGGCAGGTCAGCGGCAGAAGTGAACTGAATTTTGATGAATGGATGAATCTCGACAAGCAGTATTTGGACAGCTGGTCATTGACCCTAGATTTAAAAATTCTTCTCAGGACTATTCCTGCGGTGTTATCCAGGAAAGGTGCACAATAAAATGTAGGAGAATTACTATGAGTTTCCTTAAACGTATTTTTACCCTCGGCAAAGACGAAACATATGAAAAAGCCATTGATTTCTATAACAGGCACCTGTATCAGGAGGCTGTTGAGCTGTTTGAGGAAATTTTAGGCAGAAAGACGTCGGCAAGCAGCCTGTATCACAACCTGTCCCGCGTATACTGCGGACAGGCTCACCGCAACCTGGGTATCATCATGTTTGCAACCGGCAATTTTTCTACCGCCCTGGGCGAGTTTCAGAAGACGCTCCAATTCACCAAGGAGCATACCGATGTGTATCATTTCATCGGAATTTGTCAAAACAACCTCGGCGACTTTCAGGGCGCGGTAAAAACCTTCAGTATTATCCTTGAAGTTGAACCCTCCCGGGTTTCGACAAAATTAAAGCTGGCCATTGCCCTGCACAATCTGAAAATGTGGGACAAAGCAGCAACAATATATGAAAACATCCTGGACACAAATCCGCGTTATGCTGATGTTCATTATCGTCTGGGCCTTGCCACTTTGGGCCAGGGCAATTTCAGCCAAGCCGTTTCGTGCTTTGAACAGGCCGTTGGTATAAATCCCAACTACACCGAAGCGCGGAAAAAGCTCGGCGTAACCAGAACGTATCTCGGCCAGTTTGACATTGCAATCGAACATTTCAAAACAATCCTTGAAAAATATCCCGAATATGCGGACATACTATATTTTATGGGTATTGCATATTCCGGGCAAAACGAGCTGGATTCAGCTATAAGGGCTTTTGAAAAAGCATGCCGGGCAAATCCCTCCTACAAGGAGGCAAAAATCAAACTGGGTATTCTATACTGCCGCAAGGGCGACTTTGCGGCAGGGTTACATGAGCTCAAAGAGGCGAGCCGGCTTGATCCCGATGACCGCTCCCTGACCCATGCCATAGAGGCTATACAGGATATCATTGAAAAGCAGACATACACGCCTGAACAACAGGCTGCAATCCTCAGCAAGCTTTTCGGCGGTGAAAAGCCCCTGAACCAGACCATCCGTGAGTTCAACAAACACATCCAGATCAATCCTGATTTTTCCGACATTCTTCCCATCATTAAGCACTTTTCTGAAGAGGACCTGTCTCTGTGTGAAATGCTCATACCGCCGGTACAGGAGTATATAAAGCAGCACCCCGAGTACCCTGATCTCCATAATACCCTGGGAAACCTCTACATGAAACTGGATCAGACGGAAAATGCCGAAACCTGCCTGAAGGAAGCGGTACGATTGAACCCCCAATATGTGCAGGCACGGATTTCACTGTTGAAGACGCTTCAAAAACAATCAAAAATGGAAGAGGCGCTCAAGCACGGGGAGATGCTCATCGGTATGGATCTCCCCTATCCCGATGTGTATTGTACCGTCGGCGAGGTCTGCTTTTCCTTGCAAAAGGATGGTGCGGCCATGCAGTACGCGCAAAAATCACTTGACCTTAACACAGAATACGCCCAGGCATATTTCCTCAAGGCACAGATATTCAAAAAACAGGGCAACACCGAACGGGCAATTGAAGAGCTTAAGAATTGCCTTCACGCCAGTCCGTCCAAAAAGCTGTTTGCCATGGCACAGGAGGAAATGTCTGAGCTGAAGGTGGTGGAGCCGTAGCCCCGCGGGAAGACCCCGTGCGGTCGGGGGCTATGGTGCGGCAGACGGACGGTCCGCAGCGTTATTTCTTTTTAATATCGCGCACCTTCCGTAGGAATCATGATATTCATACAGCCTGGTAATACTTTCGTTTTTGAAAACCGTATTAAACTCTTTCCATTCGATAATATATGCAACATCCTGTTGAACCAGATATTCGCCCAGCCTGTTTTTGTCCAGACGATAAATATCAGCGTTAACCTTCCCGTCAAGGTTGACTGTTTTTTCATGAAAATACCCCAGGGTCCCTGACTGGCTTGCCGCTACGGTAAGGCCCGGGGGCACGTTATTTCTGACCCACCCGTAGTGCTCGGTATACATTGTATTGTATGATTTAAAATACGTGCTCCCGCCTAAAACAACTGTACACAAAATACCTGCCGCTAAAAAAACCATTCTATGTGTATGCCGTTGTGTTTCAAGGAACAGGAGCCAAAAAAGAAGCGATACAATGATAAAAGGTATTAAATACCGCCGCGAATACCAGCATGCATAAAAGTAAAAATTGTAAAATATGAACTGAAGGCCGACGAACAGCACAAAAAAGGACAGCCGGTAAAGATTCTTTCTTTGCCGTGAAAAAATTCTTTTAAAAACCTTATTAAAGGCGATAAGCATACACAGAATGAACAGAACTTTAACTGCCAGCCATAGAAACGACAGGGCTGAAAAGTCCATGATATAGGTAACCGGGGTTATGAAGAATACATACGCATGGTCCAACAGGGCATGAACAGAAAAATAAAGGTTTTCACAAAGAGCCTCGACGGGAAAATAGGAACCCTTCTTGTAAAAAAGCGTCTGTACCTTGCCGGAAATCGGCAGGACGGACGAGGCTATGTGATAATTGTATACCCACCAGGGAAGCGTTATAACGATCCAGGAGGAAAACCACAGCAGCGGAGGCGTTAAGCGCTCCACAACAGTCTCCCGAAACGGCTTCCGGCAGACTATGTAGTGCGCACCGCAACTTAAACATAAAAAACCGGCATCAATTCGTGTGAGCGTCGTCAGCCCCAGCATAATGCCGAATAGAAGGTGGTGCGATATGCCCGGCCGTGCTGCAACATGAAGCAGATAATAATTACTCGACCATAGGAGCATTAAAAGGTAAAATCCTGTTTCCAAACCGTTGGCACTGTATTTGATAACCGTGTAGGAAATCATCCATGCCGCGAAGGCAAACAGTCTGGTAGTGCTTTTTTCGGAAAAGATTGAAATCAAACGGGCAAATAAATAAGCAGAGCACAGATGGACGATAAGATGCAGAACATGCATTATCCTGATGGCCAGATACTTGTTTGTGGTTATAAAGTAGGGGATTGAAGAGAGTATGGTAAACAGGGGCTGAAAGCCATTGGTTTTGTTGCTGCCGTCCACGCTGAACAGCCTGGCCTGGGAAAGATTTTTTGCAACAGAAAGAGAATAAAAAGCATCATCATTGTACGGGCGGTCCGGCAGCAGTTCCGCTGGACGGAAAATAAGCGCACAATGATACAAAAGACCCAGGAGTATTGAAATATATATTATTGCCTTTTCAATACGGGCAGCCAAAGAAAAATCCCTTTACAGTAAAAACAGATTGCGGCAGTTTTTTGCGTCAGTGCCATTATTTAATAAATAGGACTAAAGATCAATACAGATCTGACCAACACGTAATATTTTTAAGACAAATCAATGAAATGCAAATGGTTGCTTGTTTCCTGTGTACTGAGTGTCGCCTTCTTTGCAATTGTTGAAACAACACTTCGTGTGGCACTTCATGCCCCTTCCGGCCTCTTTTTGTATCTGTTGTCCAACGATTGCGGGCTGTATGTGCCGAATGCCGTCATGACGGTTCATTACGGCCCCTTCCCCTATGTCATCACGACTAATTCTCTGGGCATGCGCAGCAGGGACATTGAAATGCAAAAACCCAAAAACAGTGTCCGTATCATGTGTGTGGGCGATTCCATCACGGACGGTTTTTTTATCGATAACGAGGATACATACCCGATGCTGCTGGAGAAAGAGCTGCTGCAAAACCAGTATAACGTACAAGTATTGAATGCAGCACGGGGAGGATGCTCAATTGACCGGCAGTATGCAGTGTACAGAAAATTGGGCAAACGGCTCAACCCTGATATGGTAATTCTGACCTTTGTAACCAATGACATATCGGATCTCCGCAACACATCCAAGGACGGGTTGCTTGATTATCAACTGCGTATGCGTGCCGCAGATCGCCTGTTGCTGCTGTTTGCTGCAAAAACGGCTATGGGCGAAATGCTGCTTGATACGGCGTTTAGAATTCGTTTTAAGAACTACAGGGCCTTTGACAAACACACGGATAAAAACGTTCGCTATAGAATTGATGGAAACAGCAACTATCGTGATAACGTAAAAATTTTCAACAGGCGCTTCGGGAAAACAGACGGCATGGTGCTGTCGGAGCCGTTTTCCGATGAAACAGTCACACTGATAGACAACTACCTGTTTGTCTTAAAAAAGATGGCCGGGAATATACAACAGCAGGGAAAAACCTTTGTTTTCGTCTATTTCCCGAGCTATTCTCAGCTCTATGACGAAAACACGTCCGTGAAAATACGGGACGTCCTCAAACAGAACTGTGCTGCTCTTAACGTACCTTTTCTGGACCTCACGCCTGCTTTTAAACAAAACGGCTCCCGGTATCCCCTGCATCTTGCGCCTGCCGATTTCCACCCGAACCCGCGAGGCAACGGGGTAATGGCCCGTGCGGTTTATGATTTCATTATCGATAAAATGTGATGCTGCGAAGCCGTCCGGTGCGCTGAACGGTATGTGGGTATCCGACAAAACGCCGATGTTCATGGTATGGCCGCAAACCTTCGGGGGTAAATGCGACTGACTACTGATCGAAGTGTATTGTTGTAATCTCCGGGCACCGCCCGAAGAAACTGCAGTATATCAGTAGCCTTTACCATTGACACACAGAAATTAATTATTTATACTTTAAACATAAAAAAACAAATTATTTGTTTTATTAGAACAAGGAGCTAAAGAATGGATAAAGAAAAATTTAACGAGATCATTGATTTTGCGATTAAGGGCGAACAGGAAGCAGTGGAATTTTACCAGCAGCTGCAGGCAATGGTAAGCTTTGCGGCAAAAAAGGATATGCTCCACGACCTTGAAGAAATGGAGAAAGGTCATATAAAAGCACTGGAAAATCTTCGTCAAAATGAGATTAACGATATTACCATACCAAAGGTACAGAATTTAAGAATCAGTGACTATCTGGTTGAGGTAAAACCCACGGCGGATATGAGCTACCAGGATATTATCATTACCGCGATGAAACGCGAAGAAAGTTCATGTAACCTCTATTCTTCTCTGGCAGATAATTCAGATGATATGAAGGTTAAGAATCTGTTTCTGCGCCTTGCTGCGGAAGAGGCAAAACATAAATTAAATTTTGAAAAAATATATGACGAAGAGATCCTCAAGGATAACTGACACACTATCGCACTTCATGTTTATGTGTAGCACTGTATTGTTTGTGGCTATGGGCAGCAAGGCCGGTGCGAACAACGAAAATCCATGTTCACCGTGCTGATTACATGAACTCATAGCCCGCAGCCGTGCTACCCGGTGTATTCATACTCAAACTCACCCCTTTCTTTCATCCTGGTTACCTCTTGCTGGCGCAGTGCATTCTTAAACAGTTTTTCCGTGACAGTCAGCGGGAATTCTTCTATGAATTCAATATAGCCGGCGTCCCTGGGTACGGCGTATGCCGGAAAGCGTTGGCGGCAGAATTCTATGATACTGTCGGCAGTGAGGTGTTCTTTTTTCTCGGGGTATGGCTTCACAAAAATTTTTACCCGCTCACTGCCGGGTGTTTTCGGATCGGGGATACCAACTGCCGCTGCCACTTCCACATCGGGATGCTTAAACAGCTCCTCGTCAAGCTCGGTGGAATAAACTTTAAAGCCTGAAACATTGATCATGTCTTTGGTACGGTCCTCAATATAAAAGTATCCGTCCTCGTCCATGCGTGCAATGTCATTGGTGCAAAGCCATCCATCCTCCAGGCCGGTGCCCGGTGTGGGCCAGTATCCCTTCATTACCTGGGGGCCCCGTGAATAAATAATACCCGGCTCCCCGAAGGGGACCTCCTGCCCGGTGGCCGGGTCAACGATTTTTACTTCAGTGTCGGGCACCGGTATGCCCAGGCTCAGCTTTTCCTGTTTCATAAACCCCGTTATTTTTGAAAAGGCCGACACATTGAGGTGGGTAAGGGGGCCTGTTTCCGTGAGGCCGTAGGACTCGGATATGGGATTTCCCATTTCACTTTTTACCGCATCGGCCGTGATCTTGGGCAGCGGCGCCGCGCATGACATCATCATGGTCTGCATGCGTCCCACCCTGCTCCGGGCCATGCGGAAGTACTGGGTGGGAACACATGCCACCAGGAAGGGCCGATGCTCCTGCATGGTCCTTACCAGCTCGTCATTGTCCCGGGGATCGGGCAGAAGAATAATACGCAGCCCCCAGAACAGGGCAAACTCAACCACCCAGTGCCCGTAGGCATGAAAAAGCGGCACCGGAATCATAATCGAGGTCTTGCCCCTGATGCCTGCCTCAAGGGGTGTGAGCATCCACGGCAGACCCTGGTACAGGTTGGCCATCCGGTTATAATGGGTGAGCATAACGCCCTTGGGGAGTCCGGTAGAGCCGCCGGTAAAGCACAGAAAGGCCAGGTCCTCCCGGGCATTGATTTCAATGTCGGGGGGGGTGGGTTCGTGTTCATCAACAAGCCTGCGAAACGGTATGGCACCGGGAACATCCGTGACGGGCGGCGGGTGGGCGCCGTAGTCCTCCCAGGAGGTGACGATAACATTTTTTAGTTTTGTCTTTTCCTTAATGGCGTTGATTAAGTGCAGGTTCTCCTCAATACAGATCACGGTCTCGGCATCGGGGCTGCCGATTTCATGCGCCAGGTCTCGCTCTTTGTGCAGGACGCTGCAGGGGATGTGAACGGCCCCTGCCCGGAGGATGGCCATGTCTGCTATAATGAACTGCAGGCAGTTTGGAATCACGGTGGCAACCTTGTCGCCCTTTGTTACCCCCAGTGCTGCCAGCCCGGTTGCAAACCGGTCCACAAGCTCTCTGAGCTGTGAATACCTGGTTTCTTTGCCGAGGGAGAGACATGCGGTGCTGTGCGGAAAGCGTTCCGCAGAATCATACAAAATGCTGTAGAGCGGAACCTCGGGATACGGTTCCAGGCTCTTTTTCAGTGGATACGGGCCGAACTGATAGCTCTTCAGCCACGGCTTTTCGTAATAGGACCCCTTTCTTACGGCGTTGTTCATGGCACCTTACCTCCCTGTAGTTGGAGTGCGTTCTTACCAGATATCGGCAATGACGTTTTCCAGTCCGAGTTCTTTGAGCTTTTCAGGTGTCGGCTTACCGGTTTGTTTATCCCAGCCCCGCTCCTTATAGTAATTATCCAGCAGGGTATCCAGCTGCTCGACAACGTGTCCTTTTGCAGGTCCCTCCGGCATGGGCTCTTCAAGAAGCCGGGGCGGCAGGGTGTCGTCAGAACGCGAAAACCCATCCCGCATGTTAAATGCCCGGGAAAGATTTACCACCCGCTCGCCCGTTCTTTTAAAATCTTCAATATCGAATTCCCGGCCGGTAACCGAGGCTATTAAGTCAACCCATTCCTTGGCATCCAGCATCAGGCCCATGAATTTACAGGTGCCGGTCACATCAAACATGGTCAGTGCGTTCTCAAGGTCCCGGAGCACCATGGCGTCCTTGGGCTGGGGTACGTACACATCGTCGATCTTGCTGTCATCCACCACGAGAAAAGGCGTGTCAATGAATGTGGGGCCCTGGATGTAACCGGTCATATGATCACCGCCCCTGCTTGCCACGGCATACCCGAGCCCGGTTATCTTTGCCGCCCGGGAATCATAGGCCGGAAGCTCCAGACCCTTGACATGCATGGCAAATTTTTCTGAGCCCTGACCAAGTTTTTCAGCAACCCGCTTCACCCCCTCCGACAAAAGATCACCGATACCGTCCCGCATGCTTATTTTTTCGATGAGATCAACAAGAACCTCACCGTCACCGAACACAACCTCCATGCCGCCGGTGTCGTCTTTGGTGAGGATGCCCTTTTGGTAACACTCCATGGCAAAGGCTACAATGCTGCCTGCCGATATGGTGTCGATGCCGTATTCATTGCATAAAAAGTTTGCTGCGGCTATTGCATTCAGATCATCAACGCCGCACGCTGTCCCCAGCAGTACAACCGACTCATATTCCGGGCCCTCTCCTTCCATTCCCGCCCATTTTCCGGTTGTAATCTCGGAAACCCGTCCGCACGCTATGGGACACGCAAAGCAGGCTTTTCTGTCTTTGAGGATGGTGTCGGTAAGGGCCGGTCCGTTTACATTCTCCACCTTCTCAAACATGCCTAGCTGCCAGTTGTTGGTGGGAAGACCTCCCCGCACGTTGACCATATCAAGAAGAAGGTTTGTGCCGTGCGTTTCAATACCTACTTTCAGCATGGAATCCCTGATAAGCTGGTACTGTTTGTTTGAAACGTCCTTGAACATTTCCGGCTGTGCGATCTCAATTTTTTTGCTGCCTTTGGCAGCAATAGCTTTCAGGTTTTTTGCACCCATAACCGCACCCAGGCCGCATCTTCCTGCCGCCCGGTGGGCATCATTCATCACACAGGCAATGCGCACCTGTTTCTCCCCTGCCGGCCCGATACAGACCGCCTTGAATCCGTCACCCAGCTCCTGTACAATCATGTCGGTTGCTTCGGGAACCTTTTTCCCCCATAGATGTGAAGCATCTTTAAGTTCGGCCTTGTCGTCCTCACACACAAGATAGACAGGGTCAGGAGAACTGCCCTCAAAAATAATACCATCATAGCCTGTTCGCTTAAATTCCGGAGCCCAGTACCCGCCGGAATTACTTTGCGCCCAGGTTCCTGTCAGGGGAGATTTGCCCACCACGCAGTATCTGCCTGCGCTGGGGCAGGGTGTTCCCGTCAGGGGCCCGGTCATAAAAATGAGCTTGTTCTCAGGACCCAGGGGATCTGCTCCTTTTACCACCTCATCATAAAGATATTTCGTTGCCAGTCCGACCCCTCCCACAAACTTTTCTGCCACGGTTTCAGGGATATCCTCTTGCGTAACTGTTTTGTCTGTTAGATTAACCCTTAAAATTTTTCCCATTAAGCCAAACATACTGCCCCCTTTCTTGAAACAATTAACCGTCTGACTGCTTTTGCACGTTCTGCGAGAACACAGTCAATTTTGTTACGTCTGTGCTCTTGACACATGAAAGCGCTTTTAGTACATTCCTATGCGTTTCCAGACCGTATTATTGTAATAATTCTGTATGACCGGGTGCGGGCTGTATCCGATAGCATATGGATACATAAATGTATAGACTAGCTGGCTGCGGTATCTGTTTGATGGTAAAAAGCGGCTGTTTCGAATTCAGTGAGCTAAGATAAAAAATCCCCTTTAATAATTTTTGTACGGTTTTTTATTACCCCCCTGCCATGGGTGGGAAAACAGCAATTGAATCATGATTATGCAGCGGTGTTGCTAAATATGCCTTGACTCCATTGACCAGTATGGTTTTTGGTGTCTGGGAGGGCAGTCCAAGATGGTCAAACAGCTGGCTGACGGTTGTACCTTCAGCCGTGGTGATAACAGCCTGTTTTTTCTGCGATCCCCGGGGAAGATAATGTGCAAAGTCGTAAAAAAGCTTTATCTTTATCTGTATCGCATGTTTTGCCATTGTCTCTTGAGCAGCATGTTGGTTAAGCTGTAACAATTTTTTAATAATTGAATAGTTATATTTATTAATTATTATATCTTTGAAGCATAGTTGTCAATTATTTTTATCCTTCCATAGCCTTTTTTGTCTGTTTCGATCTTTTTTTCTATAAACACGGGTAAAAAGGGGCTTTTGCGTTGGTTCGGCGGGTGGTTGCCCACGTGGTTTACCGGCTGGCAGGCATCTGCAGGGCAGTAAATCATTGCATGTTTTTATTGTAACACCGGGGAATCTTCGGGATCTATGTTTTTTATGACTATGGTCATTAAAAACAATTTAGTGAAAAAATAGATAATGTTTTTTGCTATAAATACATATTTATTATTATTGTTTTAAAGAAATAATCATAACAAATAAATGACCGAGGTCATATTTTTATTGACAACGCCTGTTTGTTTGTATTATAAGACAAGAAAGAGCACAAGGCCGGGGATTAAACACACCGATACTGGTTGAAACAATACGTTTATAACACCCTTACAGGGTTTGTATAACAACTAGGGGCTGGAACTTTTTATTTATAATGCTATAATGGCGCGTCCCAGTCATTAGCGATTCACTAGATTAAGAACCAAACCATTTTTACATGTGGAGGTTATCAAGCATGAATACTTGGCCTGGAAAATTATTACGGGTTAATTTAACAGAAGGTACTTGGAAAACAGAGGAAATCGATCCTGAGTTGGCCAGAAACTATATAGGGGGCAGAGGTCTGGGCTCCAAAATTCTCTGTGACGAAATCGATCCCACCATTGATCCCCTGAGTCCTGAAAACAAGCTCCTTTTTATGTCCGGCCCCCTGACGGGAACAGGTGCTCCGGCAAGTGCCAGATACATGGTTGTCACCAAATCACCCCTGACCGGCACTATCGCCTCATCAAATTCGGGAGGCTATTTTCCTGCGGAACTGCGCTTTACCGGCCTTAACGGGATAATATTCGAGGGAAAAGCGGAAAAGCCCGTCAGCCTGTGGATTAATGACGATCAGATCGAGCTCAAATCTGCAGAGCATCTCTGGGGAAAACCAACCCATGAGACAGAGGACCTCATAAGGGAAGAAATCGAAGACCCCTGGCTGGCCAGGGAAACACGTATTGCCTGCATAGGACCGGCCGGTGAAAAACTGTCCCGCATCGCGTGCATTGTCAATGACAAACACCGGGCAGCAGGACGCTCCGGCGTCGGCGCTGTCATGGGGTCTAAAAACTTAAAGGCTGTGGTGGTCAAGGGGTCCCAGGGCATCCAGGCCGCTGATTTTGAGACCTTTAAGGTAGCCGTTCGGGCGGCCATGCACAAGCTGGGCACAGGGCCGGTCACCTCAGAGGGCCTGCCCACCTACGGAACCGCCATTCTGGTAAACATCATAAACGAGTGCGGCATCCTGCCTACCAATAACTTTCAGCAGGGCATGTTTGAAAGGGCCTCCCAGATCAGCGGTGAAAGTATTGCTGAAAACATTCTCACCAGAAACAAGGGCTGCTTTGCCTGCTCCATTGCCTGCGCACGGTGCACTGTCATTAATGATCCAAAATTCGCCGGCCAGGGAGAAGGCCCCGAATATGAAACCGTGGAGCTCATGGGGGCCGACTGCGGCATTGATAATCTTGCGCCCATCACCAAGGCCAACTATTTGTGCAACGAACTGGGAATGGACACCATTTCGGCGGCATGCACCGTTGCAACCGCCATGGAGCTGTATGAAAAAGGCCATATCTCCGACAAGGATGCCGGAATGGACCTCAGCTTCGGCAACGGAGAGGCGCTGGTTAAACTGATCGAGCAGATGGGCCTGCGCGAGGGCGTTGTCGGTGATGCAGCCTCCGACGGTGCATACCGGCTGGCTGAAAAATACGGCCACCCCGAGTTTTTTATGGGAGTAAAGAAACAGGAAATTCCCGCTTACGATCCCCGTGGCGTACAGGGTATGGGCCTCACCTATGCCACGTCCAACAGGGGGGCCTGCCATGTCAGGGGCTATACCATAGCAAATGAGGTGCTGGGCGTTCATGAAAAGCTTGATCCCCTGGTAACCGAAGGAAAAGCCGCCACGGTCAAGGTGTTCCAGGATCTCACCGCGCTGGTTGATTCCGCCGGGCTGTGCCTGTTTGTTACCCTGACTCCGGGGTTCGGCTTCGAAGACATGAAGGCCATGCTCAAGGGGGCAACCGGTTTTGATTATACGAGCAAGGAAGTAATGGACGCGTCAGAGCGCATCTGGAATCTGGAGCGCATGTTCAACATCAAGGCCGGGTTTACCAAAGATGACGATACCCTGCCCAAGCGGCTGCTGGAAGAGCCCCTGGAACAGGGGGGGCCAAAGGGTCATGTATGCAGGCTTGGCGACATGATGCCCGAGTATTATAAGCTTCGGGGCTGGGACGAAGAGGGAAACCCGACCCAGGATAAACTGACAAAGCTGAAACTGGTCTGACAGGGGAGCGTATATTGGAAATCAACCTGAAGCTGTTCATGAGATTTAAGCAGTATTTGCCTGAGGGTTCAACAGATGGAAAGGCAACCATAACAGTGGATGACGGGGCGACTTTCAAGGATCTGTTGCAAAAAATCGGCATGCCTGATGCTGAGGATAAAATCATCGTTATTAACGGTATTTCCCACAAGCAGTCTGCTCAGGTAAACGCACAAAGGCTGCATCAGGGAGACACCGTCGCAATTTTCCCCCCCATTGCCGGGGGATAACAGGTTTAATACTACGTAAAGCAAATCCAGAAAAGGTGAGATTATGAAAAAAATACTGGTGGATTATACAAAATGTACAGGGTGCAGACAGTGTGAGACAGCCTGCTCCGCAAATCATTTTGACGGAGAGGTAAATCCCCAGAAATCCAGAATACGGATCTTTATCGACGAGGAAAACAGCCTGTTCCACCCGGTCATAGCAGGGCCGTTCACCAATGCCGAGTGCACATCAAAAAATATCATTAATATTGACGGGATTGAATATGATGAGTGCACCATCTGCAGGGCTTCCTGTCCGAGCAGGCCGTGGTTTTTTGAACCGGGGACAAACATTGCTCTGAAATGCGATTTCTGCGGCGATCCGCCCGACCCACAGTGTGTTGCCATCTGTGCCCACGGTGCGCTGCAGCTTGTTGATGACTGGGGAATCGGCAGACATATTAAAAAAGCCGCACAGGACGAAGAATAAGCATAACAACGTAACCAGTTAATTTCATTCAACAAAAGGACAATTCAGTGGAACAAGCATACGAGAGAAGCGTATACCTTGAAAGGCTGGGCCTTTTCGGTTGTGTCCAGTGCGGAAAATGCACAGCCGGCTGCCCCATCAACTATGTCACACCCGATGAGGAACCATTTAATATCCGCAAGCTCGTTTATGATGTGCAGTATGCGTCTTCCGAAGAGATTGCAAGCGAAAAACATTTTCTCTGGCAGTGTACCACCTGTTCAACCTGCAGCCTCAGGTGCCCCAAGGAAATAGAGCCCAAGGATGTCGTGATAAACCTCCGGAGCATTCTTGTAGAGGACGGGACCCTGCCGCCTGCCATCAGAGACGTTCTGAAAAGCATTTCAATAAACTACAATCCCTGGAGTCTAGGCAAGGAGAAGCGCGCCGAATGGTACAAGGGCCTTGACATCAAGGATGCAAGCGAGGCTGATCTCTGTTTTTATGTCGGCTGCACCCCGGCCTTTGACAACAGGCTGCAAAAGGTTGCACGGGCAGTGGTAACGGTGCTGCAGAAGTGCGGTATCGATTTTGGTATATTCGGCACCGAGGAGATATGCTGCGGCAACGAAATCAAGCGGCTGGGAGATATCTGGAGCTTTGACGCCCTGCGCGAGGCCAACACAGAAATCTTTAACGGATATGAAAACATCAATGACATTCTGACCATTTCACCCCACTGTTTTAACACCTTTACCAATGAATATCCCGGCCTGAACCCTGCGGTGCATCATTATACGCAATTTTTTGCTGAACAGATTGAGCAAGGCGTTCTTGTGCCGGAAGTCCCGCTGGAGAAACGGGTCACCTATCACGATCCCTGTTTTTTGGGCAAACAGAACGAGATTTATGATGAGCCCAGAAAGATTCTTGCCAGTATACCGAAGCTTGAGTTTGTTGAATTTGACCGCAACCGGGAAAACAGCCTGTGCTGTGAAGGCGGCGGCGGCAGAATGTGGATCGAGATTGAAGATGCCCGGGAACGGCTGGCAAATATCCGGGTGCGTGATGCCGTTGAGATGGGAGTGGACATCATTGCGGTTGCCTGTCCCTTTTGCCTTTTGACCATTGAGGATGCGGTTAAAGCCATGGATCTTGAGGAGAAGCTTCAGGTCATGGATATTATGGAACTGGTTGTACAAACATTAACTTAAAAAAAGCAGATACCTATGAGCGAAAAAAGAGTAGGCGTTTATATCTGCCACTGCGGCGTAAATATTGCTCAAACGGTGGCAATTGAAGAGCTTAAAATGTTCGCAAGCACCCTGCCCCATGTAAAAGTGAGCGAAAACTATATGTACATGTGCTCTGAGCCGGGACAGGAGCTTATAAGAAAGGACATCAGGGAAAAACGGCTGAACCGGATAGTGGTGGCGGCCTGTTCTCCACGGATGCACGAGCCGACCTTTCGCAATACCCTCCAGAGTGCCGGTTTGAACCCGTACTGCCTGGAAATCGCCAATATCAGGGAGCAGTGTTCCTGGGTCCATCATGATCAGAAACAGGCAACCGCCAAGGCAAAGGGCCTTCTGGCAGCCGCTGTTTCTAAAGCGGCGCTTCTTGAGCCCCTTGAAGAAAAGGAAGTGCCGGTCACCCCTACCGCCATGGTCATCGGCGGCGGTATTGCCGGTATTCAGGCAGCCATTGATATTGCCGACAGCGGTTTCAAGACCTATCTCGTGGAAAAAGAGCCTTCAATAGGCGGCCACATGATGCAACTTGACAAGACCTTTCCCACCCTTGACTGCTCTGCCTGCATTCTGACCCCGAAAATGGCGGACATTAAAAACCATCCAAATATTGAACTGTTGGCCTACAGTGAAGTGGTAGATGTCAAGGGGTTCGTGGGAAACTTTCAGGTGACGGTTAAAAAGAAACCCCGCTATATTGATGAAACCATCTGTAATGCCTGCGGGACCTGCGCCAAGTACTGCTCCATCGCCATTGTTGACCCGTTTAATGAAGGGCTCTCAAAGCTTAAGGCCCTGCACATCCCCTTTCCCCAGGCCATTCCCGCCGCATACGTTATTTCGCCCAAGGAGTGCCGGTTCCTTCGCGAGGGCACCTGCCGCCAGTGTGAGCAGGTCTGCAATGAGCTGCATGCAATAAACCTGGACATGAAGGAAGAGCTTATCGAGCTTGAGGTGGGGTCCATTGTCGTGGCAACCGGTTTTGATCTGTTTGATGCCAACCGGAAGCCCGAGCTGGGCTACGGGCGCTATGAAAATGTCATTACCGGCATGGAATTCGAGCGCATTGTGTCGGCATCGGGTCCCAATCTGGGTGATCTCCGCATAAACGGCAAAAAGCCCAAAGAAGTTGTCTTTATTCAGTGCGTGGGTTCCCGCGACAAGACCGTGGGCAATGAGTACTGCTCTCGCGTGTGCTGCATGTACACGGCCAAGCATGCGCATCTGGTACATGAAAAGCTGCCCGATGCCAACATAACAATCTTTTATATCGATGTCCGGGCTTTTGGAAAAGGATTTGAAGAGTTTTACGACCGGGTAAAAGGCGAGGGGGTATACTATCGCCGGGGAAATGTTTCCGAGGTATACAAAAAGGCAGACAAGCTTATCTGCAGGGCAGAGGACACCCTGCTGGGGAAACCCATCGAGGTGGAGGCAGACCTGGTTGTCCTGGCAACGGGAATGCAGCCCAGCACCAGTGCGCCGGAGGTTGCAAAGCTCATGAAGCTCTCGACATCACCCGACAGGTTCTTTCTTGAGGCCCATCCCAAACTTCGTCCGGTTGATACGGGGTCCGACGGGGTTTTCCTTGCAGGATGCTGCCAGGGGCCGAAGGACATTCCCGACACGGTTGCCCAGGCCAGCGCTTCCGCCGTAAAAGCGGTTATTCCGCTGGCCCGGGGTATGGTAAAGACGGAAACCATGGTAGCCAGTGTCCATGATGCGGCCTGCAGAGGCTGCGGTTTCTGTGTAGAGGCGTGTCCCTATGATGCCATAGCCCTGGCTGAAAAGGCGGTCAACGGTGATACAAAGACCGTTGCCGTGGTTAATGAGGTGCTGTGCAAGAGTTGCGGTGCGTGCAGTGCGGTGTGTCTTTCCGGAGCAATTCAGCAGGCCGGATTTACCGACAACCAGATTCTGTCCGTATTACAGTCAATCGGCAAAGTATATTAAATTATGGAAGCATAATGGGTATGCCGCCCTTTAATGTTCCAGTTCCTGACCATTTATAATGCAGAGGTAACACTATGAAATTCGAACCGACCATCGTTGCTTTTCTGTGCAACTGGTGTACCTATGCGGGTGCCGACCTTGCCGGTACAAGCAGGTTTCAGTATCCCGCTAATGTACGAATTGTGCGGGTAATGTGTTCCAGCCGTATCAACCCGGCCTTTATCGTTAATGCTTTTCTGGAAGGTGCTGACGGTGTTCTGGTGTCTGGGTGTCATCCGGGGGAGTGTCATTATATAAACGGCAATTTCATGGCCCGCAGAAGGTTTGTGCTGTTGAAGCGTTTCCTCGAACACTTGGGAATCCATCCCGACAGGTTCAAAATGAGCTGGGTGTCGGCCTCTGAAGCCGGCAAGTGGACAGAGGTGGTGAAAGACATAACAGACGCGGTAAAAATTCTAGGTCCCAACAAAATAAAGAGAGAACAGGTATGGATGCAACAAAGCCTCTAAGAAATATTGCACGGGAAATATTGTCCCGGGATGATGTAGCCTGCCTCATCGGATATGAAAAGGGCAGTTACGGGTTTAGGGTGGCACCCTGTGTGCTGAAAGATCCTGACCAGGCAGATCGTCTCGTGTTTTCTCCGCTGTGCGTACACAACTTGACCAACTACCTTACCCTTGAAAACATCGGCCCCCTGGCACAAAAGGACGGGGATGCCGACAAGATCGCCATTGTGGTAAAGGCCTGTGACAGCAGGGCACTTGCCGTGCTCATGGCGGAAAAAGGTATCGACCGGGAAAAAGTCGTGGTTATCGGCGTGTGTTCCTCGGGTGTGGTCGACCTGAAAAAGCTTGAAAAACGTTTTCCCAACGCAGTTGAAAACACGGAAGTTGTCCGCCGTAACGGCGCTTTTTCCGTTATGTACCAGGGCGAAACGGTCGAGGTCCCCGCTGAGGAGCTTTTAAGCGCCAAATGCATGCGCTGTAAAAACAGACTGCCGGTTGTGTATGACGAGCTTGTGGGCGAGCCTGATGAGGCTCCCGGTGATGAGTTTGCCGATGTCCGGGAGAGTGAAGCAAGATCAGTAGAAGAAAAGTTTGAAAAATGGCATAGTGAGCTGGAAAAATGCATACGCTGTTATGCATGCCGCAATATCTGCCCGCTGTGTTACTGCAGCGACTGCGCACTTGACCGGCTCAACCCCCAGCTGATTCGTCGCAGTGTCAATTATCAGGAAAACCTGCTGTTCCATATGACCCGGGCCTTTCATCTTGCCGGCCGCTGTATCGACTGTGGCGAGTGTGAGCGGGTTTGTCCCCAGGATATACCCCTCATGGAGCTGAACCGAAAACTGGCAAAAGATGTGAAAGAGCTTTATGATTACGAGCCGGGCGTAGACCCGGAGGCAAAGGCACTTTTTGCAACCTTCAGGCCTGAAGACCCGGATGAAGGAATTATGTAATTTATTTTCTGAGGTGACGTGATTTTGGATTTCACGCATTGACGTGTGATCCTTAATTGAAAATTGTTCTGTAACGTACTCATGAGCAAAGGTTATGGATACCGTGATACTACACAAAGAAAATTTAAATGAGTTTTTAAAGTCGCTGGGGGATATTCGTCTTGTTGCTCCCGTTGCCGAAAACGGCAAAACACGCTTTGAGGTTGTCGAGGATGTGGACAAGGCAGTAATTGTTCTGGATGATTACACTGCCTCGCCGAAAAAGGTTATGTTTCCCCAGACCGAAACACTGTTTTCCTTTAAAAACAGCGGGGCCGGCTTTGACACGGCAGCCGGTACGCATCCGCCGGTAACGGTTGTGTTCGGTATCAGGCCCTGCGACGCAAAGGCATTTACGGTGCTCGACCCTCTTTTTAGTCAGGACAAGGAAGATCCCTACTATAAAGAGAAACGTGAATCGACCATCCTGGTCGGAAATGCATGCACCGAGCCCACCAATCGATGTTTCTGCCCTTCGGTCGGCGGCAGCCCCGGAAGTACGGAAGGACTTGATGTCCTTCTGACCGATATCGGTGATGAGTATCATGTGGAAATTGTGACCGATAAGGGCAAGGAGCTTCTCAAGGGCTCAGAAACGGTGCTGCTTGATGCCCCAAAAGACAAGCGTAAGGCAAAGGAAGAAGTCGTCGGCCGGTCCCTTGCTAAAATCAGGCGGCAGGTTGATCTAAAAATGATGCATGAAATCCTCCCCGGGGTTTTCGAACACGATATGTGGAAAGAGATGGCGGAAAAGTGTATCGGCTGTGGTATCTGCACATATAACTGCCCGACATGTCACTGCTTTGATATCCAGGATGAGGGTTCAACAGCGACGGGAAGAAGGATCAGGGTGTGGGATGCCTGCATGTATCCTGAATTCACATTACATGCATCGGGAGAAAACCCCCGGCCTGACCGTTCGGCTCGCCTTAGAAACAGGATGATGCACAAGTTCACCTACTATCCCACCAACATGGGCCATATTGGCTGTGTTGGTTGTGGCCGCTGTATTGAACTGTGCCCGGTAAATATAGATTTAATCGAAATTCTCACCAGGGTAAGGGAAGTCATCAATGAGTAGCAATCCATATATTCCATTTTCAGCAGTTATTAAAGACCTGCGCCAGGAGACCGATGGTGCGCGTCCCATAAAAACATTTACCGTGGAATTTAAAGATCTGAAAACATGGGACCGCTTTTCCTTTCGCCCCGGCCAGTGTGCAATGGTAGGTATTCCGGGAGTAGGTGAAAGCATGATTTCCATATGCTCTTCTCCCACCCAGACCGGCTACCTGCAGTTCAGCATCATGCAGATGGGCAAGGTAACAACAGCCCTCCATGAACTGGAGATTGGAGACGACATCACGGTACGGGGCCCTTACGGGCAACCATTTCCCCTTGAGCAGTGGAAGGACAAGAAAATACTGACCATCGGCGGTGGTATCGGTCAGGCACCGTTGCGCCCCATTATCAACTATGTCCTTGACAACCGCAACGACTATGCCTCGCTCAACATTCTCTATGGGGCACGTTCTCCCAAAGACCTTGTCTTTTTACATGAACTGAAAGGATTTGCAGAAAGCAACACTGCAAAAGTCCATCTTACGGTTGACCGGGAAGCGCCGGGTTGGAATGACAATGTAGGGTTTGTTCCCCAGTACCTGCTGGACCTGAAGCCGTCACCCGAAAATACCATTGCCGTTACCTGTGGTCCTCCCATAATGATAAAATACGTCCTGCAGAACCTTGTTGATCTCGGGTTTACTGATGATCAGATTTATACCACCCTTGAAAACAGGATGAAGTGCGGTATCGGCAAATGCGGCAAATGCAACGTGGGTAGCGTGTATGTGTGCAAGGACGGCCCCGTTTTTTCATATGCCCAGCTGAAAAAGCTTCCCGCTGATTATTAAACAATGCATTCAGGATATGATAAAAAAACCCGCCGCAAAAATACCGGCGGGTTTTTTCGTTAATACTATTCTTGTCCCCTCCAAGAGGGTATAGTATAAAAAATTACGTGTGCCATGCCCGGCCGGTTGAGCCGATATCGGCATTTTGCGAAGATAATAAAATATGTTAAACTGTAAACAATTATCTTATTTAAAAACATAAAATAGTAGATGAGCAACTTTGAACCAAAAATTATAGGGTTTTGCTGCAACTGGTGTTCCTACGGGGCTGCTGATCTTGCCGGCGTGAGCCGTTTTCACTATCCGGCAAACGTTCGGATTATCAGGGTCATGTGTTCCGGGGCTGTTGAGCCTCTGTATATCCTTGATGCTCTGAAAAAAGGTGCCGACGGGGTTATTGTTACCGGTTGCCACCCCGGCGACTGTCATTACCGGTCCGGCAATTACAAAGCCCGGAGAAAGATAGCACTCACCAAAAAGCTGCTTGCGCAGCTGGGAATCGATCCTGACCGGCTGCGGCTGGAATGGATTTCCGCCGCGGAGGGTACAAAGTTTGTCCAGACCATGACGGACTTTACCGAGCACGTTAAGCAGCTGGGTCCGAATCCTGTAATACAACAACCGGGCGAACAATCTCACGCAAGCAGGTAGCTAAAAGGCGGCCATGGAAAAACCAAAGAAAGCAAAACTGGCAGTGATACGCGGCTCGACCTGCGAGGGCTGTGGCGTTGCGCTCCTGGATTTGAATGAAAAGATCCTTGATCTGGTCGCGGTTGCCGATATTGTATACTGGGCCCTTGGACTTGATTTCAAACACGGCGACCTTGAAGCAATGGAAGCACATGAACTTGACATCTGCATACACCACGGCAGCATACGAACCTCTGAGCACGAACACCTGGCCCGTCTCCTGCGGGAAAAATCAAAGGTTATGGTCGCGTTCGGCGCCTGCAGCTGTTTCGGCGGAATCCCCGGTCTGTGCAACGTTACCACCAGGGAAGGAATATTCAGGGAGGTATATAAGGATACCGCCTCAACAATCAATGACGGGTTTGTCACGCCCCGGACCAGCGTTACAAGCAATGGTAACAAGCTCACCCTTCCCGGATTAAAAGAGCAGGGCTTGATGCTCAGCGATGTGGTGGATGTTGACTACTATGTGCCCGGCTGCCCTCCCACAACAAACCTCATAGAGCAGCTGATTCCCCTCATTGGGCGGTTCATCGAAACTCAAGAGCTTCCGCCCAAAGGCACCTATATCGCCCCGGATAAAAACCTGTGCGATGAATGCCCCCTTGAAAGAAAGCATGTAATAATAGACAAGGTGGTCCGGCCGCATCAGATCATTCCCGAGCCGGACCGCTGCCTGCTTGAGCAGGGTATCCTGTGCATGGGCCCTGCCACCAGGGCCGGATGCGGAGCACGCTGCCCCGGCGTCCTGATGCCCTGTCGCGGCTGTATGGGCCCCACTCCCGGCATCACCGATCAGGGTGCAAAGATGCTCAGTGCCGTGGCCTCGATTCTGGGCCTTAATAACGAACAGAACAGGACCGATGAGGAAGTGGACAGGCTGATGGACCAGGTTATCGATCCCCTGGGAACCTTCTACCGGTTCACCCTTCCACAGGCAACAATAAGTAAGACGTATCAGGAAAAAGGTAAAAAATAAACAATGGGAAATACGGCCGATAAGAAAATAATAACTATTGAGCCCGTAACCCGCCTTGAGGGCGAGGCAAAGATAAGCATTCATTTAAATGACGACGGCAACGTTGAAAATGCCTATTTCCAGACGGTGGAGCTTCGTGGATTTGAGAAGTTCTGCCAGGGAAGACCTGTTGAAGAGATGCCGCGAATCGTCACCAGGGTGTGCGGGGTATGTCCGGGTCCCCATCACACGGCCTCGGGAAAGGCCGTTGATGCCGTGTATAACGTAGCAATACCCCCGGCAGCCCGAATGATTCGAGAAGTTTTTTATTTGGCCCATATCCTCCATTCTCACATTGCCCATTTTTATGTGCTTGCCGGCCCCGATTTTGTGGTAGGCCCCGATGCCGATCCGACCACACGCAATATACTGGGTGTTATTGAAAAGCTCGGGCTCGATATCGGCAAAGAGGTTATCAAGCACCGCGGCTTTTCACAGCGAATCCAGGAAATAATTGCAGGCAAGGCAACGCATGGCGTCTGCAATCTTCCCGGCGGGGTCTCAAAGCCGCTGACGGCCGAACACAGGGCTGAAATCGAGCACATGGCCCGGTCGCTGCTTGAGTTCTGTAAATTTTCCATTACTCTTGCCGATGACGTACTTATTAACAACCACCGGAACCGTGAGCTCATCCTCAATGACACCTATGCCCACAAAACCTACTATGCCGGCACGGTGGATGAAAACAACCACGTTAATTTTTACGACGGGACGGTTCGGGTGGTAACCCCTGAAGGCAAGGAGTATGTCAGGTTCAGCCCCGGGGATTATCTTGATCATATTGCAGAGCATGTTGAACCGTGGTCATACCTCAAGTTCCCCTACTTGAAAAACGTAGGATGGAACGGGTTTACCGAGGGTGTCGAAAGCGGTATCTACCGTGTCAATTCCCTAGCGCGCCTGAACGCGGCCGATGGGCTGGCAACCCCCCTGGCCCACGAAGCCTATGAAAAAATGTACGACGCCCTTGGCGGGAAACCTTCCCATTACACACTGGCATTTAACTATGCAAGGGTTGTTGAGATGATGCATGCCGCAGAAAGACTTGTGGAGCTTGCCGGTGACAAAGAAATATTAGACGATAATGTCAGGACCATTCCAACGGCAACCCCCTCAGAGGGCGTTGGCAGCGTGGAGGCGCCCAGAGGAACCCTGTATCACCATTACTGGACCGATGAGAACGGTATGGTTGAAAAGGTAAACCTCCTGGTGGCAACCGGACAGAACAACGGCCCCATGAATCTTTCCATTGCCAAAGCAGCCGGGAACCTGATCAAAAACTTTGATGTGAAGCAAGGACTGCTCAATATGGTGGAAATGGCCTTCAGGGCATATGACCCCTGTCTTGCGTGTGCAACCCACATGCTGCCGGGCCGGATGCCCCTGGAGGTAACCATTTTCGATTCACGGAAAAATCTCTTTAAAACCCTCAAAAGATGAGAACCCTTATTCTGGGACTGGGGAACCCCATCCTGAAAGATGACGCTGTCGGTATTAAAGTTGCTCGAACAATAGAAGGCCGCGTAAAATCTCCGCATATAACGGTGCAGGAAGCAAGCATTGCCGGGTTGGAGCTGCTTGAGACCATTCAGGGATTTGATAAAGTTGTGCTCATCGACAGCATTAAGCTAAAGGGCGCCAGACCCGGTGAAGTCCCCCCCCGTGTCAGGATAGTTGTCACCTGTAAGAAGAAGGATTCCCATGGCAGTAACACTACAGGGGTACCCGGTAGTGTTACTGCCCGGGACGATAAAAATCCGGGGGCTTACAGGAGACAGAAATG
>Ga0272442_10000322_pt1 | contig 80276 bp, 62 predicted proteins | sample SSMForm2O_FD_200262 | JGI IMG/M metagenome (GOLD analysis project Ga0272442, IMG submission 200262) | Marine sediment archaeal communities from Little Sippewissett salt marsh, Falmouth, MA, United States - SSM-Form-2O | ecosystem: Environmental > Aquatic > Marine > Wetlands > Sediment ...
GGATGATCCGTCCGCGAGAAGCCGACTACCAGCTGGTTACTGCGCTTGTAGCCCGTAGGCCAACATCGAAGGTGCGCATGGGCACGCCTGCCTGCTGAAAAACTGGAGAAACGCCGCGGACTGCTAGCAGCCTTTCCAGCGCTCGCGGCAGCCAAGAAATCCGTGGAGCACCACTCCGGATCCTCGAATATTTGACTTCCAGGATACCGCCACCGCTCATGCCTGCTCGCAGGTTCCGTATTCACAGGCTTTTTTCGGGCAGGTCGCGGCCACTCGTCTGGTACGGCCCTTGCTTCCTCGGGCAGGAAATCCCCTGGGACGGAGGGAAAGATGTGGACCAGCTGTCGTTCCGGCCAGCTCCTGATGATGCTCTGGCTCGCAGCCACGACCGGCTGCCAGGGCCTGCGAGGTAGCTCGCTCCCCGGCGCGAGCTCTTCCGAGGCAGATTCGGACATCGATACGGACACGGATACCGCCGCCGATACGGACACGGACAGCGATACCCACGACTCCTGTCTGCCCTTTGGCTGCTGCAACTCCCCGCTCGACTGCGAGAGCCAGACCCCCAAGCCCCCGACCTGCGCCGACTCCCGCGCGATCCAGTTCTGGTCCTGCGAGGAGCACAGATGCGAGCTTGACTGCGCTGCCCCCTGCGGCTACGGCGGCAACTACTGTCCGCACGACGGTTCCACCTGCCGGATGCCGGTCTTCACCGAGCGCTGCGAGATCGACGATGCGGCGGGCGTCTGCCTCGCCGCGGACGAGCCGACCTGCACCACGAACGATGACTGTCACCTCCGCTTCCCGCAGATCCGCGGCCCCTGGAGCGACCCGCCGGAGCACGGAAAGACCCTCAACTGCGTCGAGGGCGAGTGCGTGTACCAGTGCACGTCGCCCTGCAACTACTTCGGGGAGCGAGGAAGCTGCCCCGATGGCTGGAGCTGCCGGTACCCGGAGTGGATGGACTGCCCGCTGGACGTGGACCCGGAGGGCCTGTGCCTGCCAGACTCGGAGCCGGACTGCAACACCGCGTCTGACTGCGGGCGCTTCGATAGCTGCCCGGAGCCAGGCTTCTGGGAGTGCAACAGCAATCGCTGCGAGTGGTATTCCTGCGGTCCGATCTGCGACATGCCGGCCGATGCCTGCCCCTTTGGGATCGTCATCGACGAGCACGGTTGCATGACCTGCGAGTGCTACTGGCCCTGGTTCTGCCTCGATCGCGAGGGCCAGCTCATCCCGGGCTGCGGCGAAGCCTGCGGGGGGCCGGCCATGCTGGAATGCCCCGACGAGAGCCTGCTCTGCACCAGTGACTGGGTCTGCTGCCTGGTTCCGCCGGTCGGCCAGTGCCTGCCGATGATGAACCTGCAATGCGGCGACGGATGGGACTGCGAGGACCTGCCCGCACCCACCGGCTGCGCCGGCGCCGCAACAGGCTGGGAGTGTGCGGCCTACCCGTCCAAGCCTCCGGACCTCCCGTTGCCGGATCCGCCGGGACTCGAGTTCAGACTCTGGCTATGCCAGCCGCAATGCGAGCCCTGACCGGATGGCTCACCAGAAGTCGGCTCACCGACCATTTCACGGCAGATCTTCGATCTCCTGCGACCTGCACTCTGGCGGCGCATTGACCGGATTGCAGCGCGAGGGCGTGCCCCCCGGGATGTCGAGCCAGTACTCGCGGTCCGACACCGGTGCCGGATAGTCCGTGCTGATCATCTGCGCGCCCGATCGCAGCGCCGCCTCCTGCCGCGAGTAGTCGCCGGCCAGCGGCTCGTCCGTGGCGTCAGCCCGGCTGCGGATCAGCATCCCGGCCTGCACCGCCTCGGCGATCGCCTCCTCGTTGTTCAGCGGATTGTCGAAGCGCTGGATTGCCGCGTAGGGCTTGCTCGGGTCTGCAGCGGCGAAGATCAGCCGGCCGTCGAGCGAGGTCTCGCCGTGGGTGTACTCGGCCCGGTGAGCGCCCGAGTCCATCATGGCGAAGAGCACCTTGCCGCGCGTGGACGCGATCGTGGGCCAGCCATCCGCGGCCAGTGCCTCCGCCACGCTGGCATGCCCGCCCTGGAGGTCGTCCGGGGTGTACACCCGCTCCCGGGTCCAGATCGACAGCAGCTCGGCGTCGAGCTCCTCGAAGTGACCGGTGAGCAAGGTCTCCTCGGTATCATCCGGATGCTCCGGATCGACCAGGTCGTCCTTGGGCTCGATGAAGATCATCAGCGCGTGGTGCCGTCGGTGGGCATCCGACCAGGCGCGCATCTCGCTCATGCAGTCGGACAGCCAGTAGCAGGTGGTGCCCGAGTCGAGGAACATCGGCGGCGTGTGGTACACCGCGAAGCGGCCCTCGGCCGGATGGTAGTGCACGTCGATCTCGAACTGGCGCACGCCGTGGGTGTCGAGCTGCTCGGTCAGCGAGGGCATGGTGTAGTCGAAGTACTTGTTGTAGTACGTCTCCGGCGCCACGTGATAGCTGTTGTGCGTGCCCTTGACCTGGATCTGGTTCAGCCGCAGGTCGCTCTCGGGCGAGGCGCTGCGCGAGGAGCATCCAGCGAGCGGACAGAAGAGCAGCATGGCGATCGCGGCGTGTTTTCTCATCTCCTTTTCCATGAGCAGGAGCACGAGCACGGGCTCAGGTGATCACCCCCCGTCCCCGCAGCTCCCCGATCTCGTCATCACCCAGCCCGATCTCGGCCAGCACTCGACCATTGTGCTCACCGTACGCCGGTGGCAGCGCCATCCGGCCCTGCTGCCGCCCCAGCCAATCCGTGTCCACGCCCGGCGGCGCCAGCCGCACCTGGTCTCCACCCTCGAGCTCCACCCGCGGTAGATGCTCCCGGATGAAGGGCAGCTCGGCGACCTCGGCCAGCGTGTTGATGCGGTACGCCACCAGCCCGGCGTCCTGTAGCGTCGCGACCAGCTCGTCCGTGCCCAGCCCACGCGTGATCGCCCCGATCTCCCCGTGGAGCAGCTCCCGCTCGGCCTGCCGCCCCGAGTTGCTCTGCCTGACCTCGCTGTGAAGCCCCTCGAAACCGGCAACTCCGACCAGTCGCTTCCACTGCACGTCGTTGCCCACGGCGAGGAACACGAAGCCGTCGGCCGTGGGGTACACGTTGACCGGCACGAACTCGCGGTGCTCGTTGCCGTTGCGCGTGAGCTGGCCCAGCGAGCCGCCCAGGTCGAGCAGCGGCAGGAAGGTCACCAGCCACGACGCCGCGGTCTGGCTCATCGCGATGTCGATCCGCTTGCCCTGGCCGGTCTCGGCCTTCTCGGCCAGGGCCAGGCAGACCTGGGCAAAGGCCTCATCCCCGGCGCGCAGGTCCACGAGCGGCACGCCGGCGAGCATGGGCGGGCCCTGGGGATCGCCGGTGAGATGCATGTACCCCAGCAGGGCCTGCAGCGCGGGATCGTAGCCCGGCGCGTCCGGATGCTCGGGGCCCAGCGCCGAGATGCCGACCCAGATCAGGTCCTCCTTGAAGGCCCTGAGCATCTCGTACCCGATTCCCAGCTGCTCGTAGCGCCTGGGCAGGGTATTGCAGCAGAACACGTCGACCGGCAGGTCGTGCACCAGCCGCCCCAGCAGCTCGTGGCCCTCGGGCGACTTGAGATTGATCGCGATCGCCTCCTTGCCCGCGTTGGGCGGGAAGAAGTACGAGCAGCGATCCGGTCCGGCCACGGGGTGGCCCACGTACCGGTTGGGATCGCCGGGCCGGTCCTGGCCCGGCGCGGGCGTGGCCTCGACGCGGATCACGCGCCAGCCCATGTGCACGAAGCGCTGGGTGGCGTAGGGCAAGGTGAGCGCCTGCTCCAGAGCGAGGATGGTCTTGGGCGCGATCGCGCTCATCCCTTCGCCTCCCTCAGCCCCTTCAGCACCCGCTCAGGAGTCAGCGGGATCTCGCGGAACCGCACTCCGGTCGCGTTGTACACCGCATTGACTATGGCCGGGGCCACGCAGATCGCGGGCGCCTCGCCGATGCCCTTGGCCCCGAAGGGTCCGTACGGATCGTCGGTCTCGATGAAGCGCATGTCCAGCTCGGGCATCTCGGGCGCGGTCATGATCTTGTAGTCGGTGAAGCTCGGGTTGAGCACCCTGCCCTCCCGCACCTGCAGCTCCTCGGACAGCGCATAGCCCAGGCCCAGCGAGACCCCGCCCGCCACCTGGCCCTCGATCCCCATCCGGTTGATCACCTTGCCCACGTCGTGCGCGGCCACCATCTTCAGTACGGTCACCATCCCGGTCTCGGTGTCGACCTCGACCTCGGCGGCCTGGGTGGCGAAGGCGTACGTGGACGAGACATTGCCCTTGAACTGCTTGTCCTGCGACTCGCTGCCCGGCTCGTAGTACGCCGAGGTCATCACGACCTCGTTCTTCCTCGCGAAGTGCAGATTGCGCACCAGCTTGCCCAGGTCGAGCACGGCCTCGCCCGATTCGCGGTCCACCACCTGGCCGTCGTTCAGGTCGAGTCCGGCCGCGTCGCGACCGAGCTGGTCGGCCGCCTCGGCGAGCAGCTTGTCCTTGGCCTGCCCGGCCGCCAGCAGCGCGGAGTTGCCGGCCACGAAGGTGGTGCGGCTGGCGTGCACGCCCACGTCCCAGGGCGTGACCTCGGTATCGTTGTTGATCACCCGGATCTTGTCCGGAGGCAATCCCAGGGTCTCGGCCACGAACTGCACGATCACCGTGTCCGCGCCCTGGCCGATGTCGGTGGAGCCGGTGATCACGGTCACGCCGAGGAAGTCGTCGATCTTGAGGATCGTGCCGCAGCCGTCCGAGTGGTAGATCTTGGCGCCGCCGCCCACGTGCACCATCGAGGCCAGACCCACTCCGCGCTTTATCGCTCCGGGCCGGTCCCGGTCCTGCCGAGCCTGGTTCCACTTGCTCGTGAAATCGAGTCCTTCGGCGGCCTGCTCGAGACATTCCTTGAGCCCGCAGGTCACCAGCACCATGCCCTGGCCCGTGGTCTCGCCCGACTCCTGGGAGTTCTTCAGCCGCAGCTCCACCGGGTCCATGCCCAGGGCCTCGGCCAGGTGGTCCATCTGCAGCTCGATCGCAAAGGTGGCCTGCGGATTGCCGTACCCGCGGAAGGAGCCGGAGTACGGGTTGTTGGTGTACACCACGTTGGTCGCGTAGCGCACGTGCGGCACGCGGTACAGGCTGGAGAAGCTCTGCATCATCACGAAGGGCGTGGTCGCGCCCCATGAGGTGTGCCCGCCGTTGTCCAGCAGCAGGTCCGCGTCGCGGAAGACCAGGGTGCCGTCCCGCTTGGCGCCGGTGCGCATCTTGACGATCGCGGGCTGACGCGTGGGCGAGGCGACGAACTCCTCCTCGCGGTCGAACACCAGGCGCACCGGCCGCCCGGATCTGCGGGCCAGCCAGACGCAGATCGGCTCGTACGGGTAGATGTCGAGCTTGGAGCCGAAGCCGCCGCCAATGGTCGGCTGGATCACGCGGATCTTGTCCGGCGGCACGCCCACGATCTTGCCCAGATCCCGCTTGAACAGGAAGGGCACCTGGGTCAGCGAGTGGATCAACAGGCCGCCGTCCGCGTCGAACTCGGCCTGGACCGCGGAGGTGCCCATGCAGCAGTGGGTGACGTAGCCCACCCTGTACACGTCCTCCACCACAACCTCGGCCTGCTGCTCGCCCTGGGCCAGGTCGCCGTGCGTGTAGTCGTAACGAAAGCGGATGTTATCGGGACAGTCATCGAACAGCACGGGGGCACCGTCACTCAAGGCCTCCTCGGGATCGAACACCGGAGGCAGATCCTCGTACTCCACGCGGATCAGCTGGCAGGCCTCCTCGGCCACGGCCACGCTCTCGGCGGCCACCGCGGCCACCTCGTCGCGGATGCAGGTGACCCGCTCTCCCTTGAGCGGGGTGTTGTCCCGTCCGTGGCCGAAGGCCACGTTGTCGATGTCGGCCGCGGTGATCACGGTGTGCACGCCGGGCAGGGCCTCGGCCTCGCTGGTGTCGATGTGCAGGATCTTAGCGTGCACGCGGTCGGTGCGCAGGATGCTGGCGTGCAGCAGGTTGCCGGGCCGGGGCAGGTCCTGGAGATACTGCGCCTTGCCCGTGGCCTTGGACGGCGCGTCGGGCTTGGGCACGCTCTTGCCGATCAGGGTCTCGCGCCCACTCATCGCGGCACCCCCTTTGCGGCCGCAGCAAGGATCGCGCGCACGATCCGCTCGTACCCGGTGCAGCGGCAGAGATTGCCCTCGAGGTCCTTGCGCACCTGCGCCTCGGTCAGCTCGCCCTCCCCGGCCCCGTCGATGATCGCACGCGCCTGCATGATCATGCCCGGCGTGCAGAACCCGCACTGGATCGCGCCCTCGCGCACGAAGCTCTCCTGCAGGTCCGAGAGCGAGCCGTCCTTGCGGGCCAGCCCCTCGATCGTGAGCACGTCCTTGCCGTCGCAGTCCACGGCGAGGTACAGGCAGGAGTTCACCGACCGGCCGTCCACGAGCACGGTGCAGGCGCCGCACTCGCCCTCACCGCAGCCGATCTTGGTTCCGGTGAGGCCGAAGGTCTCGCGCAGCAGCTCGACCAGCGTCACCAGCGGCGCGACCTCGGCCGTGACCGTCCGGCCGTTGAGCGTGAACTCGATCGTCTTCAGCTCGTTCATTCCACCACCTCGCGCAGGGCTCGCCCGAGCAGCACGGGCACGATCTGCTCCCGGAACTCGGCGCCGGCCCGCACGTCGTCGATCGGCTTCACCTCGGCGGCCGCGGCCTTGCCGGCCGCGTCGAGCGTGGCATCGTCGAGGGTCTTGCCCTCGAGCGCGGCCTCGGCGCGCGTGCCGCGCAGCGGGGTCGGCGCAACCGCGCCGTACGCCACCCGCACGCCGGACAGGGCGCCGCCATCGCCGACCACGGCTCCTGCGGCCACGTGGACCACGGCGCAGTCCATGGTCGGACGCCGGCGGAACTTGCGAAAGGCGGCCTTGAAGCCATCGGCCGGCAGCGGCACGTGCAGCGAGCCGAGCAGCTCGCCCGGTTCGAGCACGGTGGCGCCGGGCCCGCTGAACAGGTCCTGCACCATGACGTCGCGGCTCGCCGCCTCCCCGCCGGACAGCGACCACGCCCGAGCCCGCGCGCCGTACACGATCAAGGGCAGGATCATGTCTCCCGCGGGCGAGGCATTGCACACGTTGCCGCCGATGGTGGCCATGTTGCGGATCTGCGGGCTGGCGATGAGATCCGAGACCGCGGGCATCAGGGGCAGACGCTCGGCCAGCAGGGTGGACTCGAGGATCTCGCTGAAGGTCGCGGCCGCGCCCACCACCACCTCGGCCGCTGCCGCGTCGAGGCGGATCCCGCGGAGATCCGGGATGCGCTTGATGTTGATCAGCGCGTCGGGACGCGGGATCAGGCCCTTGCGCAGCCTGGGCAACACATCGGTCCCCCCGGCCAGAAAGCGTGCCCCGGCGCCTGCGCGCGCCATGACCTCCAGGGCCTCGGATATCGAGCCGGGCTCCTCGTACTGCACTGATGATGCGGGCATCTCGCCTTCCCCTCGTTTATCCGCCAGCAGAGCGGCCGGAGTCTAGCAGAGGGGTGCGGGTGGGGCAATACCGGCTATCGGCCCGCTGCATTCAGCTCCGCGGGCCGCAAGCCCGCGTTCAGGCTGCTTCTGCCAGCCCGCCTCGCGGCGCGCTGGTTCACGGTGTTGCAGGACATTTCCAGGACGCCGAGCGGGCCCCGAGCAGCCGCACCGCCGGATGCTCGGGATCGAGCCCGAGTGCCTCCCGCACGACCCGACACCGCCGTGCCGGGCGCTCCCGGATCCAGTTGACCCAGGCCTGAGCCCTCAGGTCGCGCAGCACCAGCTTCTCCCGGGCCTTCTTCACCACCCGGATCATGGTGCCCAGCACCTTCACCACCGCGGCCCAGCCATGGGTCCGGGCGTGGTCGGCCAGCACCCCGCGCAGCTCGAACACGCGCACGCCCAGCGCCTGCTCCGACCATTGCTCAGAGCCGAGGGCCATGGCGATCGACAGCGCGCGCAGGGCCTGCGCCTCGTCCCCCGTCTTGGCCGCGGCGACCGAGCGGTTCCAGTAGAACAGGCTGACCAGGGTCTTCGGATTCACCTCGAAGGCGCTCTCGCGAAACTGCTGCTCCCGCTCGCGGGCGACGCGGATCACCTCGGCGTCGAGCTCGTCCACGGCCCGCAGCGAGGCCTCGGCCTCCTCGTCCAGGCCGAGCAGCTGGCTGAGCGCGGCGTCTCCGTAGTGCTTGCGGGCATGGGGTTCGGCCACGGCCCGGGCCTGGGTCAGTGTCTCCTGCAGCACGCCGAAGGGCTGGTCCCAGGTCTTGCTCGGCTGGACCTCGGGGTTGGTGGTCTCGACATAGCGCGGCCCGTCGCCGAGGAACACCAGGGCCATCACGTGACCCTGCATGGCGTACGCCTTGGCCAGCAGGCCCAGCTTGCGCGCCGCCAGCAGGTACAGCGTCGTGGCGGTGAGGCAGTTGTACTGCCCTGTGCGCAGCGTGCGGCGCAGGTCGCGCGTGCCAGCCACGTATTCCCCGAGCAGCTCGCCGTGCAGCGCGTGGAGCAGGGCCTCGGCCCGCTCCTCGTCGGTCCGCGCCGCCGGGTCCAGGCTCGCCGCCACCCTGGCGACGCTGGCCGCGAGCAGCCCGCGATCCCGCTCGAGGCTCTCTCGCGTCCGCGCCCCCGAGGCCATGAGCACGGCCTCCTCGAAGCTGAACCTCTCGAATCCGCCGGGCTCGAGCAGGGCATCGTCGAGGGGCTCGACCGGTGCCGCCCTCGGCGCCGCGGGCGCGGTGCTGGCGGGCACAGCCAGCAGCAGCGCCAGGGCCAGCGCTGCCGCCCCTGGCCACTGCCGTGCTGTGCTGTCTTCCCTCATTTGCCTGTTTCGACGCGGCGCCGGGGCTAAGATTCTTTTCTCCTCGCCGTTCCCGCCGTTCCCGACCGAGAGTAGTTCGAGTTCTGAACCCGCACGACGAGTATTCCGGGAAAGATTTCTCAATACAACGTGTTAAGTGTGAATACCACAGTTCTGACCGAAACGAATTGGTACATTGGTCCCAATTCAGTCCCGCCGAGAACTAGCCGGCTGGCACCCAAGGAGGAAGTTCTCGTTGAGAAAGGACCCGCCCCGGTGCTCGAAGGCCACCGCACCGAATCGCGCTCCCCGCGGCGCCCCCCGGGCTGCGCTGCCGCACCCGCGTCTCCACCGCACGCAGGAAGATCCGCAGCACAGCCGACGCCACTGCGGGCCGCCGCTGGCAGAAGTAGCGCACCCGCCGCGGCAGGGACAGCACCCAGTGACGCACCGGCACCCGAGGGATCACGTGGTCCACCAGGTGCGCCGCGGTCTCCACCCGGTGGCGGCCCTCGCACGACGGGCACACGCCCCGCCGCTTGCACGAGAAGGCCACCAGCAGGTCAAGACCGCAGCTCGGGCAGCGAGCGCGGGCAAAGCCGTGCGCCAGGAGCCCGCACTTGAGGTAATCGCGGAAGGTCTGCTCCACGTGATCGGCGACCGGACCGGACCCGTCCGCGCCCTCGCGGGCCCGCTCGAGATAAGGTCTCCAGGTGCTCGCGCACCACCCGATGCAGCGCCGTGTCGCCCGGCCGCCGCGGCCGGTACACGCCCGGCTGCGCGAACGCCGCCGATCCCTCGCAGGACAGGGCCACGCCCCACCTCCGAGATCATATTCGGCAGGCGGCCCGATTTTGTTGCGTACCCGGGGCGAGAAAATCCGCTGCAACAGCGCATTCCCGCCCCGCAGGAGACGCCCGGGCGCGAGCCCAGGGGCCCGAGGTGCGTCATCAACACGCCTGGAGCGCGTCAAAGGCGATCGCTCGAAAGGCCGTGGTTTCAAATTGTTACACGCGGCGCGCCGCGCCAGCGCGTCATGAATGACGCCAGAGCGCGTCATGAATCAAAGCGAGGCCCCGGGCAAACCTCCGCGCCGCCAGGAGCGACCCGCCCGGCCGCCGCCGCAGGGCTGCGCCCATCGCGGCAGGTGGCGTTGGCTCTGGACTTTCAATGTCGAGAGGATATCATCCCCGGGACCGGAGGAACAGATGAAACACCTGCTCGCAAGCGTGCCTCTGCTCGTATCGGCTCTCACCCTGGCGCTGCCCGCCCGGGCCCAGCCCAATCCCTGGCCCTTTGACTTCGACAAGCAGCTCGCGGCCAATCCGGACGGCGTGCAGCAGGGGCTGGACGAGCTGGCCGGCCTGCCCGGCCTGCCCCCGGACCAGATGACCGAGGTCACGCTGGGCCAGGTGAGCCTGTACTTCTTCACCGAGGTGGCCGAGATGCTGGAGCGGGCCAGGACCGCGGGCGCTCCGGCGCCGGTGGGCTGGACGCGCGAGCCCCAGCTGTGCCTGCTGCACGAGGCCTTCAGCTTCCCTAGCATGTTGAAGGAACCGGCCAGCGGGCTGTGCGAGCTGGCCGAGCAGCAGATCGAGGCGGCCTTTGACGAACACGCCAAGACCTGCCGGCACGTGGAGTTTCCCGAGACGTACGTGTTCGACCACCCGCCGGGCGAGGTCAACGCGAGCGTGGTGTCGACCTGGGACGGCCTGATCGCGTTGCTGGGCGAGGCGCTCTCGCATCTCGACTATCATGAGGGCCTGCTGCCCGACGACTTCGTGCCCATGACCCGCAGCGTGATCGCCAAGATCCGCTACGACACGCTGAGCGAGCAGGTGGCGCTGCGCCTCGCCGACTACCAGGACGCGCTGGACCGGGCCAGCACCTCGGCATCGTGCTTCGAGGCCTCCGCGCTCGCTGGCTTCGTCGGTGACGTGGAGGCGCTGATCGACGAGCTGAACACCGTACAGCAGCACCTCGACCTGCTGTACGACGAGGGCCTGGCCCAGGCCGCGCGCGACCGCGAGGCCGTGGAGACGCTGGGCCGGGTACGCGCCGACCTGCCCTTCCCCGCGCTCACCGACCACGAGCGGGTGATGCTGAGCATGTGGATCGGCGGCATCTGCTGGCGCGTGCGCGGCGCTGGCCTGCTGGCGGATCCGCCGGATCCCGAGCAGGGTCTGCTGCGGCGGATCTGGATGGTCAAGTACCCGTACCAGCACATCGCCGAGCTGACCGGCGGCATCACCGACGCCGAGAACGTGGGCAATGTGCTGCTGATCGACGAGAACTGGGGCTGGGCCGAGTGGTGGGATATGGGCACCAGCCCGGGCGAGGACAAGTACTACGACCTGGTGTGGATGACCGAGCGCGGCAAGCGCGGCGTGCAGACCGTGGGACCGCAGCTCAAGAACCGGGACTTCGACGAGCGCGCCGTGGTGGCCGGCGGGCTGCAGATGGGGCCCTGCTACTACTACATCTGGGAGGAGCTGGCCGACTTCCGGCTCGGACCGGAGCTGCAGGACCCGTACATGCGCTTCCTCGAGTGGCCCACCTCGCACGGCGAGTTCTGCGAGGGCGCGGCCCTGGGCATGGGCCTGGCGCGCACCATGCTGTGGGGCAAGCCCGACGAGAACTGCGTGCCGGACTGCACGGACCGCGACTGTGGGAGCGACGGCTGCGGAGGCAGCTGCGGGTTTTGCAAAGGCGAGGAGAGCTGCAACGAGCAGGGCAAGTGCGTGCCCATCGGCGACTCGGACACGGATACAGACGCGGACACGGACTCGGACACGGATACGGACACCGACTCGGACACGGACACCGACTCGGACACGGACACCGACATTGACACGGACTCCGACATTGACACGGACGCTGACTCGGACTCCGACTCCGACATTGACACGGACTCCGACGCTGACTCGGACTCCGACGCCGACTCGGACTCCGACGTCGACTCGGACTCCGACGCTGACTCGGACTCCGACGCTGACTCGGACTCCGACGCTGACTCGGACTCCGACGCTGACTCGGACTCCGACGCCGACTCGGACACCGACGCTGACTCGGACTCCGACGCTGACTCGGACACTGACGCCGACTCGGACACCGACGCTGACTCCGATGCTGACTCGGACGCGGACAGCGACAGCGGCGGCTGTGGGTGCAGCGCCACAGGCAATGCCATGCCCGCGTACTGGGCCCTGCTGCTCCTGGCCGTGATGCGGCGTCGGCCCGGGCGCACGGAGAGATCCGCATGAACCGCAGGATCCTGACCTGGCTGATTGCGCTGGCCCTTCCCCTGGCCCTGCTCCTTGCCTGCAGCGGCGACCAGCAAAAGGACGACAAGGGCAGACCGGGCCGGGTGGGCGACGTGGAGTTCCCAGGTGGCGAGCCGGGGGAAGGCGGCGAGCCTGGCCAGGGCGGCGAGCCAGGGGAAGGCGGCGAGCCGGGCCAGGGCGGCGAGCCGGGCCAGCCACACAAGCCGGGGGGGGCTGCGAAGCCAGGGAAGCCCGGAAAGCCCGGGAAGCCCGGAAAGCCGGGGAAGCCGGGAGGGCCCAGCTTCGAGATCCTGCCCCACGGCGATCAAGACACGGGCCCCGGCCTGGACTACCGCAAGTTCGAGAAGGGCGCCCAAACACGGATCCTGCTCCAGGAGGGCCACACCAAGCAGGTGGTGGACGTGGAGTTCACGCCTGACGGCCGGTACCTGGTCACCGCCTCTGACGACCGCAAGGTCAAGATCTGGAACGCCGCATCCGGCGTGCTGGTCAAGACCATGATCGTGCCCGCGCAGAACATCAGCTGGCTGGCGATCACACCGAAGGGCCGCCAGATCGCGGTGGGCTGCAGGGGCAAGAAGCTGTTCCGCTTCTCGATCGACGGCAAGCTGCTCGACGAGCAGTCGGGCGCCGAGTTCGACATCGACCACGCCGCGATCAGCCCGGACGGCAAGACCGTGGTCACCAGCGACGGGTACCGCAACGTGACCATCCGCGACCACAGGTGGAAGCCGAGGAAGACCTTCGAAGCCACCGACTCCAAGATCAACACCCTGCGCTTCACCCCGGGCGGCAAGACCTTCATCGTGGCCGGCTCGCAGAGCAAGACCGCGCAGGGCTGGAAATCCGCTGCGCGGCTGTACTCGCTCAAGGGAAAGCTCGTCCGCGAGATCGAGCTGAAGAAGCCCCAGGGTATCGTCAAGAACAAGGGCAAGAAGAAGGACGACGCCACGATCCGCGAGGTCGTATGGGTCGACATCAGCCGCGACGGCAAGCTCGTGGCCGTGCTCGGCGAGAAGGGCCGGCTCAACATCCGCACCATCGAGGGCAAGCTGCTCCACTCGGCGCCCAGGAAGTTCTTCAGCCCCAAGGAGTGCCGCTTCACCCCTGACGGCGAGAGCGTGGTGGTGGTACAGCCGCGGCAGATCCTCAAGGTCGCGCTCGACGGCACGCCCGAGGGCAGCTTCCGCACCGCGCCCAGGACGGGCGGGTTCATCGTGTACGGCTTCGACATGGCGCCCGACGGCCAGCGCCTGGCCACGGGGTACCGCTGGGAGAAGAAGGGCTGCGAGGGCATGGTCAAGATCTGGAGCGGCCGGGGCAGGCTCGAGCACGAGCTGCGCCTGCCCGCGCTCGTGGCCAAGGGCGTGAGCCTCTCGCCGGACCGCGGACAGGTGGTGCTGGAGTTCGAGCGCGGCAAGCGCTCGATGATCTGGAACGTGCGCGAGAACAGCTTCCAGAACGTCATTGGCAGCGTGGGCTGGTACGCCTCGGGCAAGCAATACCGCTTCTCGATCAAGGACAAGGGCAAGACGCTCGCCCTGTCCGACCACAACGGCGAGCGCGAGCTGGGCCTGCAGGGCAACTATCCGGTTCCCCTGGCCGACGGGAACATGGCGTACATCCCGCGTTCCCGGGGCAGCGTGACCGTGTACGATCCCGAGGGCACGCCGCTGAAGACGGTCGAGTACAACAAGCACGGGCGTGGACTGGCCGACGAGACCGTGTTCAGCCCGGACGGCAGCTTCTTCGTGCTCGAGACGGCCACCTCGCACGGCGGGTTCTTCGCGATCGAGATCCTGAGCATGGAGGACGGCAAGGAGATCCGCGATCTCGAGGTGGACCACGCCTTCTCGGCCCTGGCCGTGGGCCCCAAGAGCAAGCGCATCGCAGTGGGCCACGAGAACGGCGACATCACGATCTGGAGCAAGACCGGCGGCAAGGGGCGCAAGGGCAAGCTCTTGAAGACGCTGCAGGCCCACACCGTGGAGATCGAGGATCTGTCCTTCAGCGCGGACGGCAGGTTCCTGGTCAGCTCGTCGGGCGACCGCACGGTGCGGCTGTGGAACCTGAAGACGGGCAAGCACCTGACCCTGCTGGTGCTCGATGGCGGCGACTGGCTGGTGTACGACCACCTGGGCCGCTTCGACAGCTCGGACAACGGGCGCAAGCACGTCAAGTTCGTGCAGGGCATGACCGTGTACCACTTCCAGCAGTTCTGGGACGAGCTGTTCACGCCCGGCCTGCTCGACAAGTCGCTCGGCGGGAAGAAGCTCGCGGGGATCGACCTGGCGGTCCGCGTGATCCGCACGCCCGTGGTCACCATCGAGTATCGCGGCAAGCGCGTGCTCGAGGGCGGCGACGGCGAGGCGGGGGTGAACGTCTGCGCCACGGCGCGCAAGGGCGGTGTGGGCGACGTGTTCATGTTCCACAACGGCCGGGCGCTCGACGCCAACACCCGCGGCCTGGTGCTGGGCAAGCGCCGGGGCAAGTGCCGGGCCTTCACGCTCAAGCTGACGCCGGGCCAGAACACCCTGGCCGGCGCCGCGTACGACAGGGAGCACGTGGCGTACGGGCAGAGCGACGAGATCGCGATTGCGTACAAGCCCGCGGCCCTGGTGCGGCCCGAGCTGTACCTGCTGGCCGTGGGCGTGAGCGAGTACAAGGACGAGAACATCCGGCTGAAGTACCCCAGCTCGGACGCCGAGGCGATCGCCGGGGCGCTGCGCAAGGTGGGCGGCACCCTGTACGGCGAGGTCCACGCCGAGGTGCTGCTCGACCGCAAGGCCTCGCGCAAGGCGGTGCGCAAGGCGCTGAACAAGATCATCGGCCAGGCGCGCAACATGGACACCGTGGTGCTGTACCTCGCCGGCCACGGCGACACCGAGAAGGGCTCGTACTACTTCCTCGGGCACGACGCGGACATCACGGATCTCGAGGGCAGCGCGGTCTCGGTCGCGGACATCTCCGACTTTGCCAGCCGCATCCCGGCGAGCAAGATCGCGGTGTTCCTCGATACCTGCAAGAGCGGCAGCGCCACGCGGGATCTGACCGGCATCGCCCTGGCCCGCGGGTACGAGGAGCGCAAGATCATCGCCGGGCTGGCCAAGGAGCGGGGGATCGCGGTGTTCTCGGCCGCGAGCAAGAACCAGGCGGCCTTCGAGATCATGGCGCTGAAGCACGGCATCTTCACGTACTCGATGCTGGACTACCTCAACAACAAGCCCCACGAGGTGGCCAACCAAGGCTTGATCAGCGTGGCCAAGCTGCTCTCGCTGGTCAACCGCCGCACGCGCGAGCTGGCCGACGAGCACCTGAAGATGGAGCAGACGCCGATCCTGTACATGTTCGGGGACGACTTCAGCCTGGGGTATGCGGAGTAGCCGGCTGGTCACATCGGGGCTTGGTGGCTCCGCACCAGAATCACGAAACAGCCGATTGACCAACTCGACCACCAGCCAGGCGGTCAAGCACCGTAATCGACAACCCATTCATGATCCGCGCCCCCCCCAGGGCAAGGTCATCCCCTCCATCCGCCGGAGGGTTTTAATGGTCAATTCAACTTACAATCAGCCCCATCTGGTCCTATGCTCCTATTTTAACAGCGTTTTTGTGGTACGCAGTCCTGTGGACACTCAGGCCCACAGGGATGACTAGGTGAAGGACTCTTGCAGTGTGGGAGGTGACGTAGTGTTGAATACCGATTGACATCCTTGCGTTCAAGTGATATCAAATGCGATACTATGCCGAAGAAGACCCCTGATGAGTTGCGGCGACAAATTGAGATACTGCGGGGGAAAGGAGACGTTAAACCACGGGAGGTGGCTAAAATTGCGAAAGCACTTGGACGGCGGCGAGACAATTCCCGGGGCAAGGAACCCACTTATATCAGTGATAAGCCGGGTTGGTATCCGATCAGCATCCCGGAGCATCGAACCTTGAAAAAAGGGACACGCAACAACATCCTAGACAAGCTTGAGGAGGACGTTGACCGATGGGAGGAAGAACTGCTGAACGTTGAATGAACTTGGGAGAGGTTGGATTAATATGAATAAGCGTACTTTGGATAACATGGTGAGTGAGCGCCTTAATCAACCGTATTCTCGAGTGCTAGTCCCTGAGGATGAGGGCGGATACTCTGCTTCGATCCTGGAATTGCCAGGATGTTTCTCGCAGGGAGAATCCGTGGAGGAAGCCGTTGCCAACCTCGAAGAGGCTGCGGCGAATTGGATTCGAGAGACGATTCGGAAGGGCGATCAAGTTCCCGCGCCTTTTACGAGCCAGGGATATAGCGGTAGAGTACTCCTGCGGTTGCCAAAGAGCCTCCACCGTCAGGCTTCGCAGTTGGCACGACAGGACAACGTGAGTCTCAACGCCTTCATCATTTCGGCTGTTGCATCGAAGATCGGTGCTGAAGATCTTACGAGCAAGCTGGCTAGCACGATTGAATCGTGTGTGGCTGAGTTAGTTAGGGAGGCGTCCTCGCTGAAGAAGACGGCGGAGAGTTTTGGTCCCCCTCCCAGGTTGGTACGGTACTTTCATGGCGCACAGCGTGATCAAGCCTACACTGCACAGCCGGGGTATACGGAGGTTGTTGACGGGCGATTTCAACTCGGAGGTAAAAACGAATGGCAGATGTAAGTGAAATAATGCTCTCGCATAAGGAGATTGCCGAACTCTTGGTGAAGAACCAATGTATCCATGAGGGATTGTGGGGTATTCAGATCAAGTTCGGGATCCAAGGTGCGAATATTGGATCTGGTCCGGATAATCTTCACCCTGCCGCGATTGTACCAATCATTCAAATTGGTATCCGCCAGTACACCGAATCCAGTTCGTTGACAGTTGACGCGGCAGTGGTCAATCCCAAGAAGAAGAAGACGGCGAAAAAGAAAGCCAAGAGTAAGGCCCCGAAGAAGAAAAACGAGAAGAGGAAAGCCAAGAAGTAGCCGCCTCACGTGGGTGCCACGTGGGTGCCCCACTCCCTCCCCTCCCAGGTGCCAGCCGCCTGGTAAGCCGCCTGCCCTTGACGCCACCCGCCCGTTGATATTGAATCCTCACAGCATGCTGCACCGCACCACAACACCGGTCCTGGCGCTGCTCGCCCTGCCCTGCCTACTCGCGGCCTGCAAGGGTGACGGCGCGGACGCGGGCCAGGCGGCCCATGCCGCCGGGCCGGAGAAGTCCGGGCAGCCCCTGCCCGAGCTGCCCGACATCGAGACCCCGGGCGCCCGGGCGATCTACCGGCAGCACTGCCAGCGGGGCGACCACAGGGCGTGCCACGCCTTTGCCGGCCTGGCGTACGGCGGCCTCGACGGCCCGATCGATCTCCTGGCCGCGCGCCAGGCGTACACCACGGCCTGCAAGGGCGGCGAGGCCGCGGCCTGCTCCACGCTCGGCTTCATGATCGACATCGGCCAGGGCGGCGCGACCGATCCGGCCGAGGCGCACCGCCTTTACATGCGCGGGTGCGAAGGCGGGCACGGCTGGGGCTGCTCGTACGCGGCCAGGATGTACCGCATCGGCCGCGGCGTGACCAAGGACGCGAGCAAGGCGCTGGAGCTGTTCGACCGCTGCTGCGAGCTGCGGCTCGACGCCTGCTGCGAGGAGGCGGCCTGGATGTACAAGCGCGGCCAGGGCGTGGACCAGGACGAGCAGAAGGCCGCGCAGTACTTTGCCAAGCTCCGCGCGATCCACGAGGGCCCGTGCAACAACAACGACGGCGCCGGTTGCCACCAGCTCGGCGCGCTGGCCCTGATGGGCAACGGAGAGCCCAGGGACGAGGCCAAGGCCCGCGCCCTGTTCGACAAGGCCTGCAAGGCGGAATTCGCCTGGTCCTGCAGCATGCTCGCGCAGATGCTCGAAACCGGCCAGGGAGGCCCCAGGGATGCGGTCCGCGCCCAAGCGCTCAAGCATCGTGCCTGCGAGCTCGGCGACGAGGCCGCGTGCAAGGCCCTGAGCGGGCCAGAGCCGACGCCCTGACCCATCGCGCACGAACCAGGTTGCTCCTGGCCTCGGCCATGGCCGGAGTGGTCTTGCTCGGCATCGCGGGCGCGCTCGTGATGTCGGACGATCCAGCGGCCGCAGCAGCGTGGCTCCCAGCCCGGGCCGATCTGCCCGGGAACGTGGTGCTGGAGGGCGCGCATCTGGTGCCGGCCGCCCCGCGGATCGAGTTCACCCTGAGCGTGAAGGATGGTCCCGAACCCGCCGAATTCAAAGCCGCTCTTCGTCCCAAGGGTCAGGGACCGCCGCCCTTTGCCTGCGCCGAGCGACACTGCCTGAACTTCCACAGCGACACCGGCCAGCAGCAGGCCACACCCGAGCCCCTGGCCCGGGCGCTCACCGCGATCATCGAGCATGTCCGCCGGGTCGAGTCCCAGGGCCTGTCCCTCGGCTCCTCGGGTCAGGCCGGCCTGGCCTGGCTGCTGCGCATCGTCGGTCTGATCGTGGCCCTGGCCGGGGTCGTGGGTACGATCCTGCTGGCCGAGACCCGGTCTCACGGACCGCGCGAGCGGCGCGGGCTGGCCGCGCTGACCTTGCTCGTGGTGCTGATCGCGATGGTTGTCGCGGCCGCGCTGCGGATCGCTGCCGTCTCGCCGGGGTTGAGCGAGGACGAGCGCGTGCAGCTCGCCAGCATCCTGGCCGACGCTCGAGAACGGACCGCACTCGACGAGGGCCTGCCCCAGCCCGCGCAGGACTGCCTGCTCTGGCTCGCCGACGCGCTGGGCTTCGAGCGGGTTGGAATGCAGGCCCTGGTGCTGGCGCTGTCCCTGGTCGGCGTGCTCGCCGCGATCATGCTCTGCGCGGTCGGCTCGCCGCGATCGATCGGCGTGGCCGTGTCCGGCCTGGTCGCGGCCCTGTGCCCTGCCCTGATCACGTACGGCGCCAATCTCCGCGGGTACACCCTCGGCTGCACCGCTTCGGTGCTCGCGGTGCTGGCGCTGTCACGGGCCGGATCCAGACCGCGCAGCGGCTGGCTGCTCTTCATCCTCTTCGCCGGGGTGGCTGCCCTGGCCCACCCGCTGGCTGCACTGCCCCCGGCCGCGGCCCTGCTGGTCCAGGCGTACCGCGCGATCCAGTCCCGGCGCAGTGTCCAGCTCGCGCGGGCCGTGGCCGCGATCATCGGCCTCGCAGCGATCATCCTGGCCCTGGCGCCGAGGCTGGCGCTGGCCCTGAGCTTTCACGAGGACTCGGAGCTGACTTTGGAGCCGGTCCTGCCCCGGCTGGGCTCGATGCTCGAGCAGGGTCTGGGCCTGCCGCTCTGGGTGGCGATCGCCGCGGCCGTGCTGGCGGGGTGGTCCCTGCGCGGCCGCTGGCGGCTGGCCGGCGCGGCCCTGCTCGCCGGCCTGGTCGCGCCCCTGGTCCTGTCATCGCTGATCCGGATCGAGGGACGGCACCTGCTGTTTGCCGCGCCCTTTGTCGCGGTGCTGGCCGGGGCCGGCGCCGTGATCGTGGTCCAGGGCGTGGGGGAGGCGATCGAGGCCTGGCAAGACCGCTGCGGGTGGACCCGGCGCCTGCGAGCGGCCGCGCCGGCCCTGGGCGTGGGCCTGCTGCTCGCGGCCGGCATCGCGGGCCAGGCGCGGGCCCTGCCCCGGGCGATCGACCACGAGACCCGGGCCGCCGCGCTGCTGGGCCGGCACCTCGCGGGCCAGGCAGGCCCGATGCTGGTGGCGCCCCACGTCGCGGTCGTGCCCGTGATCGACGCGTACCTCGACCTCGAGCCGGAGCGGCTCGTACGCGTCGAGTTCGAGGCGATCCGCAAGGGCGAGCGCATCGAGTGGAGGTGCGGTGCGGCCGACAATGTCGCGGCGGTCGGTCTGCAGGACCTCGGCGCCGCGATCAGCGAGCAGGTGCTGGGCGGCCAGGCCGTGCACGTGGTGGCCAAGCCGGCCCAGCTCGGCGATGGGCGACCCGGGCCCGGGTGTGAGGTGGTGCAGGAGCAGGCACCCTTCCGGCTCTGGCGCTGCAGCCCCTAGTCTCACAGCGGAACAGGTGGAAGGGCCCTGCGTCCTCCACGCTCTCGCAGGACGATCCCAGGTAGCGGTACAGCTCGGGCAGGGGCAGGCTCCGCTCGTACAGCACCTGCACGCAGCGCTCGGCCCGGAAGGCCTCGCTCACGGCCCGCAGCTCGGCCGAGGGCTCGCGCTTGAGCCGGTGGCGGGCGAACAGCGACACCAGGTGCAGCCCGCGCTCCGGAAAGACCTGCACCCGCGCGTCCTCGAAGCCGGGCAGCGCGGCCGGGCGGTCGAGCCGCACGCTGTCGAAGCGCCGGGGATCGACGAGCTCGGGGAGCAGCGGCAGGGCCACGTCATTGGTCGCGCTGAGCATGGTGGGGCAGGAATCCGCCGCAGCTGCCGCGGCCCGGGCAACGGCCGCGACCGGCTCCGGGCCTGGAGCGCGCCGCGCCACGATCGGGCCCACCGAGATCAGGTCGAGCATGAGCACGCCGAGCGCGCCAAGCCCTGCGATCAGCGGGAGCCGCCGCCCCGGCAAGGTGTCGACCAGCTGGCCCAGGCCCACCAGGAGCAGCGGCACCGAGTACACCCCATAGCTCGGCTGCACCCGCGCCGTTGGCGCCAGCGCCAGGAACATCCCGAGGATGCCCACGCCGAGCCCGAGCAGTACCAGCGCGTCGCGGCAGAAATGCAGGCCGCGCCAGCCCAGCAGGGCCGCCAGCACCACGGCCACCCAGAGGAAGCCGCCGAACAGGGCGCTGTCGAACAGCCCGCGGACCAGCATCTCGAGCTCCCGGCTGCCCCAGGCCAGCTGCGGCAGGCGCTCGGCCGTGTCCCTGAAGCCGACCTCGGCCGCGAGCGAGTCCAGCAGGCCTAGCGCAAAGGGCGCGGCCACGACCAGGGCGAGCGCGATCCGTACCAGCAGGGCTCGCCGGCCCAGCTCGCGCCAGGATTGCAGGGTGTAGAACAGGACCAGGAAGGTGCCCACGGCCAGGCCCACGTGGTTGGTGGCGGCCATGAACAGCTGACCCAGCAGCCCTGCGGCCAGGGCCTGGCCGCTGGCCGGGCCTCCCCGGCCGAGCGCGTACGCGATGACCAGGACACCGGCGCTGTACGCCGCGTACGGACTGACCTCGATCGACGACTCGAGCATCACCGGATGGATCAGCAGGCCCAGCGGCAGCAAGGCCTCGCCCGTGGCGCCCCGACGCCAGCGGGCCGCGGCCCACAGGCCGGCGCCTAGGGCGAGCAGACCGAGGCAGAACACGCGCAGGCCGAGCACGGATCCGCTGATCCATGCTGCCGGCCCGAGCAACAGGAACAGGCCGGCCGGGTGGCGCACGTCGCCGTGATGGCCCTGGATGATGTCACCCACGGGCTTGAGCGCGGACAGCAGGCGCTGCAACTCCTGCGTGCCGTACGACTCGCCCCACAGCAGGGGCACGGCCGTGATCACCAGCGCCAGCACGCCGGCGCCGAGCAGGGCCAGCGAGACCGCTGCGCTCCGGCGGCGAGCACCGGCCGCGGCCAGCAGCAGGGCCAGGGCCAGGCCGCCGAAGACCAGGAAGTGCCATCGCGGGTGCAGGCCCGGATCCATGGCCCGGCATTGCTCGATCAGCTCGTCCCCGGTCATCCACGCGACGCGCTGCTCGAGCTCGCTCCAGGCACGGGTCAGCTCCGGCTCGACCTCGCGCGGAGGCGCCATCTGCCGGCGCCCGTCCGGGAGCTGCACGTCGCCGCGGTCCAGGCCGGGTGGCACGTTGCTGCCCGGACCGGGGAAGGCCTCGATCGCCACGCCCGTGGGCCCGTGCTCGATCCTCAAGGCGCAGCGCTCCGAGGTCGGGCTCATCGGCTCCAGGGGGTACACGCGGCTGCCCGTGACCACGCAGGTGGGGGTGAGCTCTGCGTCGACGCCGTGAGTGAACCCGCACAGCGCTACGGCCAGCGCAAGCGCCGTCAGGAGCCGTCTCGCACAGTCGACCGGATTTCCGATCAGCAGCGCGTTCCGGCTCATGCGGCCTCCTTGCGTCAGTGCGGTGCTGAGCTGGATGCGGTCGGGTCTGGCCTCAGACGAAAAGAGCCGACGCGTGCTCCAGCCGCGCCTCGCTGGTCGGTGCGTACCCGGCGTAGGCGTACCTCGTACCATATAGCGGGGCCTTGGCCGTGGCAAGCCGGTGAAAGGGCTGAACTTGGACGGATGCAGCGAGAGGTGCCAGGCGCTTGGCAATGGCCGTCAGATCCGCGTCCGAGTCGTTGAATCCGGGCACCAGGGTGAGCCGGATCCGGACCTCCGTCCCCAGATCCAGCAGCCTCTCCAGGTTGCCCAGCGCGCGGGGCACGTAGTCCTTGCCCAGGATCCTGCGGCATCGGGCTCGATCCACGTGCTTGAGGTCGAGCAGGACTAGGTCGAATTCGTCCGCCACCCGAGGTGCCAGCCGCTTGGCAAAGAAGCCCGAGGTCTGGAGCGCCACGTGCACCCCTTTCTCGCGCAGCGCGCTCGCGAGAGCCAGCGCGAACTGGGGCTGGGCCAGGGGCTCGCCGCCGGACAGGGTCACCCCGCCGCCCGTGCCGGCGAAGAAGTCGGCGTCGAGCAGCACCTCATCGACCAGCTCGTCCACGGCGCATGCCCGACCCACCCTGCGACGCGCCAGCGACGGGCAATCCTCGATCGCCCCGGTCTCGCAGGTGCCGCAGCCGATGCAGCGGCTCGCGTCAAAGGCGATCTCCGGCTCGAAGCGCTTGCCCTCGAGATTGTGGCACCAGGGGCAGTCCAGGTTGCAGCCCTTGAGGAAGACCGTGGTGCGCAGGCCGGGCCCGTCCTCGAAGCAGCCGCGGGAGATGTCGAAGATGATGCCGGTGGAGGTCATGGCCCACCCCCGATTCCGAACTCCTCGCGCGCGATGATGTCCTCCTGGATCGACCGACCCAGGTCACAGAAGTACGCCGAGTACCCGCTGACCTTGACCACCAGGTCGCGGTATTGCTCCGGGTCTTGCTGGGCCGCACGCAGGATCTCGGTGTCGATCACGTTGGGCTGCAGATGCATGCCGCCAAGGTTGAAGTAGGTTCTGATCATCCTGGCGTAAGTATCAGTTCCTTCTTCGGTTCTCAGCATGGCCGGATGGAACCGCATGTTGAGCGACACGCCCGAGCTGACCTGCTCCGGCGGGAAGGCCGCCACCTGACGCAGGGGACCGGCCACGCCTGCGTGCGACTCGTGCTGATTGGTCGGTGACACGCCGTTGGAGATCGGCTCCCCGCGCTTTCGACCATCCGGGGTGGCGCCGAGCATCAGCCCGTCGATCACGTGGTTGCCGTAGCTGTAGTAGCACATGCGCCAGCCGCCGCCGCGCTCGTTGCAGCGGCCCTCGAGCAGCTCGCTGAACAGGCCGAGCACCCGGCGCGTCATCTCCCCGGCCTCGGGGTGGCCGGCCCCGTACTTGGGCGCGCGGGTGAGCAGCCGCTGGCGCAGCGGCTCCTGGCCCTCGAAGTTGCGCTCGAGCGCTGCGAGCAGCTCGCCCAGGGCCAGCTCCTCGCGCTCGTACACCACGGTCTCGATCGCCAGCAGGGAGTCGATGGTGGTGGCCAGCCCGCGCACGTCGAGCGAGGTGAAGTCGTACCGCGCGCCGCCATCGGTGCAGTCGCGGGCTCGCTCGATGCAGTCGGCCATCAGCGCGGACACGTACGGCGCGGGCAGGATGTCGCGGTACGCCCGATCCTTGGCTGCGGTGGCCTCTATCTGCACCTCGACCTGATGGGCCAGCTGCCTGCCAAAGGCGGCGAACAGGTCGTCGAAGCCGCGCCAAGCCTCCGGGTCGCCCGAGTCGTACCCGGCCTGCTGCCCGGCCGCGGGCCGCGGATCGGCTCCCTGCGACAGGGTCAGCAGCAGCACCGCGGGCAGCACCAGCTCGTGGCCGCCCGGGCAGCCGTGGGTGTCGGACTGGCCCGAGGTCTCGATGCAGCCCACGATGCAGTAGTCGCGCGCGTCCTCCAGGCTCATCCCGTCGGCGAGCAGGCCCTCGACCACGGCCTGGTCGTTGTACAGCGCGATGCCGTTGGCCCGGCGGAACACCTCGGCGGTGCGCCTGAGCAGCCGGTCCGGCGTGCCCGGCGCCACGCGCACCGAGAGCTGGTTCAAGCAGCCGCCCATCTGCTCGAAGGCGTCGAGCATCAGGTACGTCAGCTCGTTGGTCGCGTCCTCGCCGTCCGGGGTGAGCCCGCCGATGGTCACCACGTGCTGGGAGTTGCCCAGCACCGCGTTGGTCTCCATGCCCACCTCGGGGATGGGCTCGGCATTGGCGGTCTGCTTGAGGAAGAACTCCTGCAGCAGGGCCATGGCCTCGCCGCGATCGAGCTTGCCGGCCTTGCTGTCGCGCTCGTAGAAGGGGGCGAGGTACTGGTCCATCCGACCCACGGCGAACACCTCGTGGGTGCCGTACTGGATCTCGCCCACGAGCAGCGTGAACCAGGCCGCCTGCAGCGCCTCACGAAAGCTCCGGGGCCGGTTGCACGGCACGCGCCGGCATTGCCGGGCGATGGCCTTCAGACGCCGCCGCTGATCAACGGCCGCTGCGTTGGACGCCAGCTCGTCGGCCAGGTCGGCGAAGCGCTCGGCATAGTGAATCGCGGCCTCGAGGCTGATCACCACGGCCTCGAGAAAGGCCCGGCCCCGCGCGTTGCCCGGCTCGTCGCGCTGCAGGCGCTCGAGGCGCTTGCACGCGTCGCGCACGATCGCGCCTATGCCCCGGGTCACCACCTTGTCCACGCCCAGGGAGAGGTGGCCCTGCACGTCGAAGCAGAACACGGCGGGCGTGGGATTGTTGCGCGCGAGCTCGTGCCGCATGGCCACCAGGTTCTTCAGCTCGCGCAGGCTCTGCGGCCTGCGGCGCCGGGCGCCGAGCAGCTTCTCGCCGGCGCGCGGATCGAGCGAGCGGATGTGGCGGATCGCGTTGCGCGTGCGGCGCAAGAAAGGAACCACACCGGCTTCGGTGTCGATCAGCCCCTGCGCCTGCCAGTCGGCGGCCTTGCGGTCGCGCACGGTGCGGCCGTCCCAGTACGGCAGCACCTCGTCGTAGAACAGCCGCTTGTCCTGCTCCGAGATGCTGAAGGGCCGCTGCTTGTGCGGCAAGACCTCGATCTCCAGCTGCAGGCCGCGCAGGAAGTCTCCGCGCTCCACGGACAGCGGGCCGGCCAGGAAGCGCTCGGTCTTGGAGCCGGCCAGGTGCTCGTCGGGCTCGATGCGGATCGCCTGGCGCTCAAGGGTGCGCTTCAGGGCCAGGGCATTGCGCAGGGCCGGGTCCTGGCCCTCGGTTTCACGGTAGCTCCGGGTGAAGTGCAGGGCCCGGGCCATGCACACCTCGTACGGTGCGGTGAGCAGGCGGTGCTTCATGCGCGCAACGCGGGGATCGAGTCCCTTCCCAGGTGCCACCCGCTTAGCGGTGCTCATGGCGATGCCTCCGCCGCACCTGCTTCCCCTGCCTCTTCCCAGGTGCCTTCCCAGGTGCCACCCGCCTAGCAGAAGGCTTGGCAGAGCCCATGGCCTGGCGCCCGGCCTCGAAGACCTCGATCAGCGCGCCCTTGGCAGCGTCCAGCTCTCCCGCGTCCAGGGCTGCGGCCAGCATGCGGTAGTGCCCGGCCAAGGTGCGCGAATCGCGCATCAGTGGTGCGAACAGGTGGCCGATGCGCAGGTACACGTGGCGCAGCGAGTTGTGCAGCAGGATCAGCGCCTGGTTGCCGCCGCCGCGGATCAGCCGGTTCTGCACCTCGAAGTCCAGCTCCTGCAGCTTGCGCAGGTCGGGCTCGTGACGCCCGGCCTCGGTCGCAAAGGCCTCGATCGCCTCGGAAACAGCTGGAATTGCGCCACGCTCCAGGTTTTCCACAGCGTAGAAGCAAATCGCCTCGCCGATCACGGCCCGGGCCTCTGAGAGGTCGTGCACGAGCGCGCGCTGGGTGGCCGTGCTGGTGCCGAGGAGCACGGTGAGGAACTCCAGGCCCGCGTTGGCCAGGTAGTCCAGCACCCTGACCCTGCTGCCCTGGCGCACGGTCACCAGCCGCGCCTGCTCCAGTGCACGCAGGGCCTCGCGCACGGTGCTGCGGTTCACGCCGAAGCGCTGGGCCAGGGTGCGCTCGGGCGGCAGCGCCTCGCCCGGACCAAAGGTGCCGTCCACGATCGTCTTGCCGATGGCATCGACAACGCGATCCGAGGTGCGCTGGGCCTGCAGGGGCTGGAACGGGTTCTTCATCGCTGGCTCCCAAATTGGTACATTGGTCGGACCAATGTACCAATCTACCACGAGTGTCAAGACCCGACACGCAATAGCAGCTACCCGATTGTCGAGCGATTTGGCGGATCAAAGGCCCGCGACCAGCGTTACGAGAGAATTCCGCTCGACGGTCCCTCGACGGTCCGAGAGTAATCCCGGTCAGTCCCGCACGAGCTCCAGCGCCCGCTGCAGCGCGGCTCGCGTCAGTTCGCGCAGGTTGCCCGAGGGCAAGGCGCGGCCCTCGACGCTGGCGCTCTGCCCCGGCTCGACCCGCGGCGCAACGGCTCTGCGCCGAGTCTGCGGCGGCTCCACGCCGACCAGCGACAGCAACTGCCACTCCTCGAGATAGGGCCGGCAGTCGTACCCGCCCTGCTTCATCAGGTTGCCCGTGTTGTACACGTGCTGCAGGCCGAGCGCGTGGCCCATCTCGTGTGCGATGATGTAGTCGATGTAGTCCGGGGAATACTCGAGCAGCACCTGATGCCCCACGAACAGCGAGGGCTTGAAGCTCTCCGAGAGCCCCAGCAGCTTGGTCATCTCGATGTTGGGATCGTCCTGCTCCTCGGCGGCGAGCAGCGTGGGCGATATCCCCAGCCCGGCCACGCTGCCCCACTCGGCGCCGAACAGGTCCACCAGCTCCTGGGCCACGATCACCCGGGTGATCGTCACGTTCACGCCCTTGCCCACGGCGCCGTGATTGTCCATGAACCGGCGCAACGGCTTGAACATCACCCTCGCCACTGCCTCCTCGGCCCGCTTCTCCTGCTCCGGCGTGAGGTCGCCGCCGATCGGAACGCCGGCCTCGACCAGCGCCGTGGTGAACTCCTGCTGGTTGCCCTCCATCAGGTGCGGGATGTGAGTCGGCAGCGGGTCGAGCGCGCTGTAGAAGTCCAGGGCGTACACCTCGTAGTAACGCTGCAGCCCCTGTGTCTCGTCGATCGCCTGGCCCTCGGACACGCCGCTGTCGCGGAACAGGTGCAGCTCCAGCGAGCCGTTGATCGGCGTGGTGGCGGGCGTGCCATCACAGTCGGCCACGGGCGCAGGACCGTAACCGCCGAGGAAACGGTCCTCCACGCAGCGCTCGATCTGCTCCGCCTTGCAGCTCTCCGGCTCCTCGGCCTCGGCGCAGAGCTGGCCGGCCTGCCTCTCGCAGAAGGTCGGACTGCGCCCGCCATCGTCGTCGCCGCAGGCCGGACCGAGGCCAGCCAGCACCAGGAGCGAGGCCAGTACCAACCCGGAGCAAATCCCGCGGCCCCGGGCGGTCGTGGTGAGGCGGATCATTGGGACCTCCACGGCTGCGACCGCGAAGATACCTCACACGAGCCGCGCTGCCAACTGTCACACCGCGAGCTGCGTGGCTCTCGACAGGGCACCATGCCATCAGGTAACCTGATGCGCAACGCTCTGCACGGGGCCTGGGGTGAAAAGATGACCAGAATCACGACCTTGCTCATCCTGCTCGCGTCGCTGCTGATGGGCGCTTGCAGCGACAACGCCACCGAGGATGGCGAATGCACGACGCGGGAGGACTGCCCGCCCGGCGAGGACTGCATCGAGGGCTCATGCGTGCCCGGCGGCGACTCGGACAGCGACACCGACACGGACTCGGACGGCGACTCGGACACGGACGTGGACACCGACGCCGACACGGACTCGGACGGCGACTCGGACACGGACGTGGACACCGACGCCGACTCCGACACGGACTCGGACAGCGACTCGGACGTGGACAGCGACTCGGATGCCGACACCGACAGCGATACCGACACGGGCACCGATCCCGACGACCAGGATCACGATGGGTACACCCCGGACCAGGGCGACTGTGACGATGGCGACGCCGAGGTCAACCCCGGCGAGAATGAGACGCCGTACAACGGCAAGGACGATGACTGCAATCCCTCGACGCCGGACGACGATCTCGACGGCGACGGGTACACCGGCGACCTCGACTGCAACGACGAGGACAACGAGATCTACCCCGGCGCAGCCGAGGTCTGCGGCGACGAGATCGATCAGAACTGCTCGGGCGCGGACCTGCCCTGCAGCGACGCCGACGAGGACCACGACGGCTACTCGATCAGCAACGGCGATTGCGACGACACCGACCCCGAGGTGAACCCGGCGGCCGATGAGGTGCCGTACAACGGCAAGGACGACGACTGCAACCCCGCAACCCGCGACAACGACCTCGACCGGGACGGGTACGCCAAGGCGGACGACTGCGACGACGACGATCCCGGCCGCTACCCCGGCGCCACCGAGATCTGCGGCGATGGAATCGACCAGGACTGCGACGGCGAGGACCAGACCTGCACCGAGGAGGACCTGGACGGGGACGGCTGGACCGTGAGCCAGGGCGACTGCGACGACAACGACGGCGAGGTCAATCCGGGCCGGGACGAGGTGCCGTACAACGACAAGGACGACGACTGCAACCCCGCGACCCTGGACGACGATCTCGACGAGGACGGCTGGGGCATCAGCCAGGACTGCAACGACGAGGACCCCGACATCAGGCCGAGCGCCGAGGAGATCTGTGGCGACGGCATCGACCAGGACTGCGACGGCGAGGATCTGCCCTGCGAGTGCGACGACGACAACGTATGCACCGACGACTTCCCCGATGGCGCGGGCGGCTGCGTGCACCTACCGAACAACGATCCCTGCGACGACGGCGATCCCTGCCAGACGGGCGACTTCTGCGCCGACCGGGAGTGCCGCGCGGGCGTGGTGTTCACGGTCTGCGACGACCGGAACAAGTGCACGCTGGACTGGTGCGACGCCGCGGACGGCCGGGCCAATCCGGACACGGGCTGCATCAACGAGCCGATCACCGAGTGCGCGGACGGCGACGGCTGCTGTGTCCAGGGCTGCCGCGACCTGGACGACGACGACTGCGATCCCTCGCCCTGGGAAACCCTGGGCCAGGGATCGATCGGCAGCACCGACGGCGGTGCGATCAAGGATCACGATCTGGCCACGAACGGCGAGGTCGCCACGGTGGCGTACATCCAGCAGGTCGGAGACGTGGGCGGCACCACACTCGGAGTCAGAATCTTCGAGGGCAACACCTGGATGCCGATGCCAGATCCGGTCACCGGCCCCAAACCCGATGCGCTGTCCCTGAAATACAAGGGCGCGATCCCCTTCCTGCTGTTCACCGAGAACGGATTCGCCGACAACGTCCACGTGGTGCACTACGTCAGTGAATCGTGGTTCGAGATCGGCGCGCCCGGTCCGGGCAGCAACTGCATGATGCACCACTCCGCGGCCCTGGCCATGGACGCCTCCGCCCCACACGTGGTCACGTACGGCTCGGGAGGCTGCGGCTTCGGCGTGGATTACGCCTTCCGCGAGGGGAGCAAGTGGGAGATACCGCAGCCGTCCGAGGGTGCTCCCGGCCAGCTGACGATGAGCGGCACGGGCCGGCCGGACGTGGTGTACACGGATCGCGGCTATATCGCGGCCGCGATCAACGGCATACACGCCGTGCTGTACTGGGACGGGGATCACGAGACATTCGAGGACGTGGGCGGTCCGCTGAGCGGCAACGAGGCCGGAGGCACCACCGAGGATATCGTCATCACCGCGGACAAGAACGGCGATCTCCACGTGGCCTGGGCTCAGGAGAACCCGGACGAGGTGTACGCGGCCGCGCTGTACGACGAGACCTGGACGCGGGGCGGCACGGGCAAGGTCAGCGGCTCCGGAAACGGCCGTCAGCCTGCGATCGCGGTGTTCGATCTGCGGATCTGGATTGCATACGTGGAGGCGCCCTACGACCAGGCCGGCGGCGTCGAGGGCCCCGGTCAGGTGCTGGTCAAGGTCTGGGACGTGGATCGCTGGCGGCAGGTCGGCGCCGCGCTCAACAACGACCCGAACAGCGACGCCTACGACCCGCGAATCGTCGGCATCGGGGGCGCGCCGTACGTGGCCTTCCGCGAAGATATCGAGGGCATCCAGCGCCTGCTCGTCAAGCGCTACCCCGCACCCTGAACCACCGCTCCGGGCGCATCACGACAGCACCGTACAGACCACTCGGTCTTTCGCGCGACAAAAAAAATTTTGCCCACCGAGATCTCGGCATGATCAAATCACGTCGAGGAGCAGAGAGAACGCGGGAGGAGGCGCCTCGATGAGAGACTCGGATTTCGGATTCTTCGGAGGTCACTGGCGGGAGCTGCAGCTCATGGAACCCCGGCTCTACACGGACCCGGCGACCGAGGAGCCGACCCGCACCACCGACTCGGCGTACTTCTCTCATTTCGCGATCAACGAGCGAGCCCAGCGGTTGCTCGACCGCCTGGTGGAGCGACTCGAGCAGGGCTCGCCGATCGCGGTGACCTACCGCAAGGCCTTCAGCCTGCTCTCGGGAGAGACCGCGGATCTACCTCCGGAGCGGTCGATGGCCTGTGCCCGCTGGCTGGTCGGCTTCTCCACCGGTACGACCTCGTACTACATCGACGGTCTGGGCGAGGTGCGGCTCGACACCTTCCTGGTCGACGGCACCACGCGACGGCCGAGCGCGGACCACTGGGCGCGGGTCGACTACGAGCCGATGGGATGGGAGATGGTCTTCGGCCGGGCCAAGCTCTGGGAATACACCGATTCGCTGGCGCGCGCGGCGAGGCGGGATACCTTCTTCTAGGCCGGATCAGTCCTCGTACTTGAAGCTCACGTTGAGCCTGGCGCGGAAGGCCGTGACCTTGTTTTCGGCCACGGTCATGTCGAGCTTGACCACCTCGGCGACGCGCAGGTCGCGCACCGACTTGCCTGCCTTGTTCACCGCTCTCCTGGCCGCTTCCTCCCAGGAATCCTCCGAAGTGCCGACCAGCTCGATGACCTTGTACACACTGCCTGCCATTTTCTTCCCTCCGTTTCGGATCTTCGATGCTCTGGAACACAGCTCACAGGTCAAGTTAGTCACTTGATCCATGCCCGTCAACGACCAAATTCTAGCTCAGCCCGCGTCCGCCTCGCCCGGATGCTCCACCGAGATCAGCCGGGCATTGCAGCGGACCATCTTCTTCAGCGGATACATCGGATCGAAGTGGCCGAGCCCGATGTCGAAGCTGAAACCGGCCACGGGCAGCGGCGGCAGGATGATGTAGTGCGCGGACATGGCGTACAGCGCGCGCGCCGGTCCGTCAGGAAACTCCGAACGGTCCGGGGCTTGCAGGGCCAGGTCAACCGCCCGCAGCACCTCCTCGTCGAAGGTGTTGTACCCTGACGAGCTGTACAGGCTGGCGCTGGCCTCCCCGGAGGCCTCGATCCGGACCTCGATCACCGCGGTGATCAGATCGCCGTACCCCTCGCCGCCGTACGCGGCCTTGTTCAGCTCGAGGCTGGCCAAGCCGCCGAAATCGTGCCGCAGGTCGTCCTCGTCCGCTATTCCGCGACCCCGCGCACCGTAGCGCGCCGCGTCCTCACGCCAGTTGCTCCACCAGTCCCGGGCCAGCTTGGCGAGCCAGGCGCCCGAGATCTCGGTGACCTCGGGCTCTTGCACGTGCGCGAATTCAGGGGCCCAGAGACGCTCGGCCCTTCGGGCCAGGTGCGACCAGCCCGGATCGACCGCGCCGGCCGTGACCCGGTCCTCGCCGAGCAGTTGCCGCAAGTACTGGTCGAGGCGCGCCTCGGCCCAGGCCCGCCCGCCCGCCGGCATCTCGCCGGGCGCTGCCGGTGTGGTCTCGGGATCGAGCAGGCCTGGCAGCCGCGGCTCCAGGTCGAGCCGCCGCGGCGCGTGTCGCGGTATCGCGAGCACGATCGCAGGCTCGTCCGGCGCCGCATCGGCGCCCGCCCCGGGCGGCTCCGCAGCGGGCAGCAGCTCGGGCTCGGCGGCAGCCTCGGGCACCGGCAGTTCCGGTGCAGCAGGCGGCTCGTGTCGTGGAGCAAGCGCCGGCGCCGGCCTCGACACTGCTACGGGCCGCTGCGTCGCCTCCACGTTCGGGGGCGTCTCGGGCGCGGACTCGAGCAGGATCAGCCGTGTCTCGGCGACTTCCCGCCGGGAAGGCGACTCCGCGGACCACCAGACCGCGAGCAGCGCGAGGAGCATTACGTGCGCGGCCAGCGAGAGCGGCAGGGTCAGCGCCAAGCGCCGGGCCGGGCGGCTCTGCTCTCCCTTTTCGCCAGGCTGGCGGGCCATCAGCCTCTCCCTGGCGTCAGTATACGGCTCCGAGCGACAGAGGCAAGCTCAGCAGCAAGGAGTGCTTGCCGGCTGGATCGGTTCCAGGTCCTGCTATGGCGCTACACGGTCGCCCGGGCTGTCACGCCCCTCCTATCGATTCCAGGTGGGCAACGCCGATCGGCCTGGAGATGTTCCCGCCTTTGCCATATCGCGACGAATCACGTAGATTGTTCATCGAGGAGTGCGCGATGAACCTGCTGATCGGATTCGCGGTGCTCGGCGCCCTGTTCGGGCTGATCGTCTGGCTCGGACGCAGCATCGAACCGCGCCAGGGGGGCGGGTGAGGCAGCGCCTCTGCATCCGCGTGCCGGATGCCGCCGAGAAAACGCAAACCAGAGAGCAAGGACGAGAACCGGGCATGAGGCGCAGGGCCTTGTATGTGGCCATGCTGGCCGCGGCGTGGATCGCGGCGGCCGGGTGCGGCGACAGGAGCAGCGGCGGTGACGTGGACACCGACGCGGACACGGATACCGACTCAGACGCTGACACGGACTCGGACAGCGACGCGGACTCGGACAGCGACGCGGACTCGGACACCGACGCGGACTCGGACAGCGACGCGGACTCGGACACCGACGCGGACTCGGACAGCGATGCGGACTCGGACAGCGACGCGGACTCGGACACCGACGCGGACTCGGACACCGACGCGGACTCGGACAGCGACGCGGACTCGGACAGCGACGCGGACTCGGACAGCGACGCGGACTCGGACACCGACGCGGACTCGGACACCGACGCGGACTCGGATACCGACACGGACTCGGACTCAGATCCCTGCCCCCAGGGCTGGTCCTGCTTCGAGGTGCCGGGCCTGGTCCACGCGCCCACCCCGGGCAACGAGGTCAAGCGTCTGGAGTTCAAGCCGCCCGCTGGCACGTACCACGTGATGCACCTGGAGCTGGACGTGCTGCGCGGGCCCTGGGCCGAGCAGATCGAGCCCGGCGTGGACGCCAAGCGCCACAACCTGTTCTGGCTGGTGCACGACGCCAAGAACCCGAACATGTGGGGCTACGCCAACTTCGAGAAGCCGCGCACCGTGCACTTCGTCCACGGCTGGAACATGCCCCAGGGCGACAAGCCCAAGATCCGCAGAAACGTCTCGGCCCTGCCCGAGGGTGAGATCTACCACCTGGCGCTGGAGTACGACGCCCGCGCCGGGCACATCGACTACGACGTGGACCTGAGCGGCGAGAGCCTGGTCCAGATCGACACCGAGCCCAACATCGACAGTTTCAGCTTCAACGGCAACCAGGACGTGACCATCGACATCGGCTTCACCGGCACCGACAACCCCACCGAGCCGGCGACGTACGGCTGGGAGTACCGCAACCTCTCGATCCGCGTCGAGCCCTGACTCGAGCCCCTACGGATAGGCCCCCACGTCCGGGCCGTCCCCCTCGAAGGCCAGCGCCACACCCTGTCCGGTCGACCAGACCACGTGACGGTCTACCGTGAGCAGGTTGAGCTCGTAGTCCACGGTCACGACCACGGCCACGTCGTCCGCACCCTCGAGCCGGATCGTGTCGCCGTACGCCCCGGGCACGCCGAAGCCGTCGCTGAAGTAGCTCGCGTCCTCGACGAAAACCCGCGTGCCCGTGCCCGCGTTCACGGTGGTGGTGAGGAAGACGCCGGCGTCGATCAGACCGCTGCCCGCGGCGAGCCGGAAGTCGGGCTCGACCTCGTTTTCGTCCTCGAAGCCGGGCGCCTTCTCGATCGAGCCGCGGAACAGCTCCGGGTGCTCGCTCTCCCACCAGCTCACGGTCTGCGGCTCGGGATTGCTGCCCGAGGTCCGGTCACCGTACGCGATCAGGTACAGCTCGTCGGCAGCGGTGTTGAAGATGCAGTTGGTGTCGAAGAGGAAGCCGTCGAGCCGTCCGGTCTTGATCTGCACCGGCTTTCCAGCGAGCTCGTCGGTGTACCACTCCCAGCGCGTGTCGTTGGCCACGAACACGCTCTTGTGGAACACGTTGTTCTTGAACTCGTTTCCGGACAGGTTGTAGCTCGTGCTGCCCGAGATCTCCACGCCGGCGAAGTCGGTCCTGTGGAACACGTTGTGATAGATCCGGTTGTCCGTGCAGTGCTCGGCCTCGCCGCCGTACTGCGCCATCTGGATGCCCGGACCGACCGTGGTGTAGAACCGGTTCCCGCGGATGATGCCCTGCTGCCCGGCGTACTGGATCCCCGAGTACGGTGAATGGTCGCCGCTCGAGGCGGTGTAGGCGAAATCGTTGTTCTCCACCAGATTGCGCTTGGTCGCGTCCTTGATGTCGAACTGGTGGTCGAAGCCCACGCCGTCGCAGTCGTAGATCTCGCCGATCTTCTGTACCGCGTTGTGGAAGTAGTTGCTGCGGATGATGTTGTAGCTGCCGCACTTCACGGTCCACAGCGTGTGCGCCGCCTTGCGGAAGATGTTGCCCTCGATCAGGTTGCGGTCCGACTTGACCAGCGAGAGGTTGTCCTGGGTCGAGTCCTCGATCACGTTACCCAGCAGGCGGTTGTGCGTGGCCTCCTGGAAGAACAGCCCGGTCTTCGAGCTGCCGCCGGAGTCGAGCGCCCGGAGGAAGCTGTTGCCGCGGATCACGTTGTGGTGCGCGCCCAGCGCGTACATCCAGCGCCGCACGTCGGTGACGACCAGCCCCTGGAGCACCAGGTACTCCCGGCCCGAGATGTCGATCGCCGGGCTCAGGCCCTCGTCGGTGATGCGGACCATCTCGCCGGGGAAGTTGCGGTAGGTCACCGGCTCTTCAGCGGTGCCCGAGGCCTGCGGGCTCAGGCGCTCGGAGTAGGTTCCGGCGCGGATGTACACCGTATCTCCCGGGCCCGCCGCGCTCGCAGCGCGGCCGATGGCGTTGAAGGCCTCCTCGACACCGCTCCCGCAGGCGCGCGTTGCCGGGTCGTAGTCGATGCAGCGGGCGCCCGGGATCAGCAGATCGACGAACAGGCCGCCGCCCACGTTGCTGGTATCGGTGTCGGTGTCAGTGGCCGAGTCGGTGTCCGTGTCCGAGTCGGTGTCGGTGTCCGTATCCACGTCCGTGTCAGCATCCGTGTCTGCATCCGTGTCTGCGTCAGTGTCCACGTCCGTATCGGCATCGGAGTCCGTGTCCGTGTCAGCGTCCGTGTCAGCATCCGTGTCCGCGTCGGTGTCGGTGTCCGTGTCTACGTCGGTGTCGGCATCGGAGTCCGTGTCCGTATCACCGTCCGTGTCAACATCCGTGTCCACGTCCGTATCCGCGTCTCCAGACTCGGAGCCGCTGTCGCAGGCCGCGATCCAGGCACACAGCATCATTGCCACGCCGAGCCATCTCACGCCCTTCATCGCTCCCCCTTAGCGGCCTCCGGCCGGCCGCTGCATCAGGTAGTACGTGTACCCGTAGCTATCACCGTATTGACGATGGATCTCCATCTCCTGCTCGCAGCGGGCGATGACATCGGCGAGCGGTGGATCCGCGGCCGCGGCCGGCCGCAGCTCCTCGATACGCGCCGTCAGCGGCGTGTACAGCGAGCTCCACCACACATCGCGCGGCAGGCGGAAGTGGTCGAGCACGCGATACCCGGCGCCCTCCGCCCGGACCCGGGTCGCGGCCTCGGTGCCGATGTCCGGGTAGTTGGCGTCCCAGAAGGCCCGGGCCTCGGCGGGCGGCTCGTCCACGAACCACGTCGCCTCGCTCGCCATCACCAGCCCGCCGGGCTTCAGCATCGGCCGCCACAGCTTCAGGCCGACCTCGAAGCCGAGGATGAAGATCGCACCCTCGCACCAGATCAGGTCCACGCTGTCGTCCGGCTCGCCAAGCGCACCCATGTCGGCCTGGCGGATGACGATGCGCTCGTCCAGCCCCTGGGCCTCGGCGTCGCGTTGCAGGGTCTCGAGGAACTTCGGGTACACGTCGCTGGCCTCGATGGTAACGCCCAGCTCGCGGGCCAGCACCAGGGTCTGCTTGCCCGGCCCGCAGCCCAGGTCGAGCACCCGGGGGTTCTCGGGCAGCGGCGGCAGCCGCCGCAGCGCCCGCAGCGTGTGCGCGTCGTCGCCCGGACCGCCGCGCGGCAGGCTCTCGAACAGCGTGAACAGGGGCCGCAGCTCCTCGGGTACCTCGGTCGTCATCGCCTCGCCTTTCTCGTGGCCGGACGCACCTCGATCTCGTGCTCCAGTGTCATGCTCTCGCCGGGCTGCAGGTCCTGCTTCCTGGCCCAGACCTCGAGCTCGAGCTGCTCGTCCGACTCGGGGTACGCGTAGAGCCAGGTGAAGTCAATATTCGCGCGGCTCCAGCGCTGGGTCAGCTCGAGCCCCTTGGTGCCGGAGAGCGTCCACGATCCCCGAGGCGCGTCCTGGTCGTAGAAGTGCTCGCCCTCGCGCAGGTTGTCCACGATCGCGGACACGTCCTGGTCCACGCTCTGGCCGTCGAGCGCGGTGAAGCGCACCCGGGTCTGCCGCAGCTCGCCGAGGTCGAGCTCGATGTGCGTGCGCAGCTGCATCTCCTGGTCCGTGGCCGCGGTGTTGGTCAGCACGGTGCGCAGCCGCAGCACCGGCTCGTCCGGATCGAGCGTCAGTGTGCGCTCAACCCCGTACTCGCCCTCGAGCGTGAGCTGGGACATCCGCACCGAGGTGGCGCTGCGTTCCAGCACCGTGGCCGGCTCGACCCAGCCGTAGAAGCGGAAGATGCCGCCGATGCGGTCCTCGAGGCCGCCGGCAAAGGGGAAGTACAGCACCTTCTTGCGGTCGTACGCGGTCACGCACTGACCCGAGGCCTTGTGGATGATGCGCAGCGCCCGGCCGGCGAGCATTGGTACGATCTCCACACGCAGGTGGTCGTTCTCGAGCGGCACGATCTCCAGGTCACTGGACAGGATCGAGTACGCCAGCAGCAGCAGCTCGGGATCACCCGCGACCTCGCGCGCGGTGCGGAAGCCGTGCGCCTCCATGCGGTCCATGAACTCCTGCAGCGCGGCGAAGTCGCTCATGTCGTCGCGCCATTTCAGCGTGTCGCCGACGATCTCGTACCCGTTGCGCGGGAAGGAGGCGGCGTACGCCAGCGGCATCCGCGCCACGCGCACCCGCTCCAGCAGCTCGGCGTCGTCCTTCACCGCAGCCTCGGCCCGGTCGAAGAGCTGCCCGGCGCGGGCCATGATCTCGTCGGTGAGATAGCCCTGGGCCGGGTTGGTGTACAGGTGCATGTGGATCTCGTCCTGCTCCACCTTGTCGTGGAGCAACTCGATGTACTGGTCCAGCGGCTCCCAGGCCGCGCCGTAGTACCCCTGGAGAAACTCGCGCCGCAGCGCCTGCTCGTCCTGATCCGGATCCCACAGCAGCTTCATGCCGTAGTACGGCCTGAGCAGGCTCCATTCCCCCCCGCCGCCCGAGTGGCCCATGCCCTGGAGGAACACGCCCTCCACGCCGATGTCGCGGTAGTACCTGATGTCCGCCGCCATGGCCCGGAAGTTGGGGAAGGGGTTGTAGTAGTGGGTGAAGTCCACGATGTAGTGCCAGACGTACAGGTGGTCGGTGAGCCCGGCCCAGGCCTCGGCCCGGCGCTTGTACTCGGCGTTGTGCGGGCAGGTCGCGATGGGGTGGCTGTCGCAGGAGGGGTACATGTGGCAGATCCACACCGCCGCACTGGGGTGCATCTGCAGCCCCACGGGCGGCTCCTCGGTGTACATGTACGCCAGAGTGCGGATCCACACGTCCGGGAACTCCTGGGTGATGCGCTCGGCGAGCTGGTTGACGAACCAGAACTGGGTGCCGCCCAGGGTCTTGTACTTCTCGTTCATCGCGCGGCAGCGATCGCACTGGCAGTAGTTGTACCGGTCCATCTGCGAGAAGGTCAGCTGCCGCGTGTCCGGCTCCCGGCGCAGCCGCTCCAGCATGCGCTGGCTCACGATCTCCAGCACGTCCGGGTTGGTCAGGCAGAGCTGGGTCTCCTCGCGAACGCGCTCGCCGCCGATCTCGGAGAAGTACTCGGGGTGCTCGTCGAAGAACTCGCTCGGCGAGAGCCATTTGTGGTACGTGTGCGCCGAGCCGCGCAGGTCGTGCTGGATGCCGGTCGGTGAGTCGGCGCCGTCATCGCCGTTGTTGTTGGCCTGGCGCGCCCAGAAGGCGGCGTCCGCGCCGGGCCACTCGTACGAGGTGTACCGGTAGAAGAAGGCCGGCTTCACCGCCCTCACCTCGCGTCCCGAATCCGGGATCACCAGGTCGCTCGCCTCGGGTGTCCGCGTCACGCCCGGCGCGTACCAGCGCACGCCGAGGTGGTCTTCGAGGAAGCGGTGCACCCCGTACATCGTGCCCGCGGCCCTGGTGCCGGCGATGACGATGTGCGGCGCTGCGGTGTGGACCACGTACCCCTGCTCGCCCAGATCGGCCGGGTCTGGATCCACGCCCAGGCTGCGCGCGGTCTCGCCCTGACCGAGCACGATCATCGGCGTGTCGTCCGTGGGCTGCGGACCGATGGGCAGGGTCACGCCCGTGCACGCTGCAAGGTGCGCCTGTAGCTCCTCGGCCGCGTGCTGCTCGGACGGGCTGGCGCCGTCCTCGAGCACGATCACGTGCTCGCTCGCGCCGTTCTCCAGCAGCACCACGGGCCGCTCGACCACTGTCTTGCTGTCCTCGAAGCAGGCGGGCGCGATCAGCGCCGCCGCCAGTAGCGCCACCGGGAGGATGACCCACCAGGGCACCCGGATCCGCATCGTCGCACCTCCGAAGGCATCTTCGCGGAACCACTCACGCTTGTAAAGCGCTGCTCCACGACCGTGGCCATGGAGAGTCTGGATCCGATCCACGGAGCCATCCTCGGCTTCTCAATCGACCTGCACGCGCTGTGGCGCGTCCGCCTTCGCTTTGCTAGGGAAGGCGACCGCGTTTGGATTTCGCAGACAGAGACGGTACACTGCCCGCCATCAGGCAGGTATCTGAAAGGCCGAGCAAGGGATGAGCATTGCAGAGCGGGTTCGCCTGGAACTGATGCCCAAGCAAGGGCTGCCCGACGGGTACGCCTGGCTTTTCGAGCCCGGCCCTGACTTCTACACGTTTCACGCGCACCACCCGGAAAAGGAGCGCTCCGGAGCAGGTCTCTACTTCGGCAGGCACCCCAACCTGCAAGTTCCGGAAGAGTGCCCAGAGGAGCCTGGACGCGTCGGCCCGACAGAGGTCTCTTGGTCCTGCGTCGAGTCCGAGCAGGACGGTGGACCCCTGTTCGAGCGGCACGCGCTCTTTGGACTGACGCCGCGTGGCTCGGAAGATCCTGTATGGGTACACGTCTGGATATTCTCGAATACGCAGGCAGAGCTGACAGCCCTGCTGTCCGGTCTCGCCGGGCTGAAGATCGAGGCCGGTGAGGCCGAATGGAGTCGCTTCGTATCGCGCGAGTGCCCGGCCTGTCATCGCCAGGGTCGGATCTCCAAGGAGTTGGCCAGCTACCTCGAGGTCGTCGAGCAGGCTTTTCAACGAGTCTCCGAATTCCATGTCGAGATCGACGAGCGACAGTTCTGCCGTTCCTGCCGTAAAAAACTCTGGTTCTCCAGGACCCATGACTTTCGCAAGAAGGACTTCAGGCGCGACGAGGCGAACGTCACTGTGACGGTCACGCACCCCGGGATGAACAAGCCCCAGCGGCTGATGCTGCATGCGACCGACGCCGACATGCTGGCGAGCATCCTGAGCGGCAGGTACGATCGGTACTATCTGGACCCAACGAGTGAACACGCGCCCTTTGCCGGCCATGAGCTCCACGACAGGGTCATGGAGTGGTATCTCAGCCTGCGCAGGGATCTCGTCCGCAGCATCTCGACGCTGGACAAGCACACGGTCGAGCCTCCTCTGCTCGACTTCGGTTCCCTGAAGTGGAACACGCCTGCGCGACGTACGCTCAAGCTAATCAATCCCGAGAAGCGGGCCGTGCTGTTCTCGCTCCACGGCGTAATCGCGCCGTCCAAGGCCATGCTCGAGACAATGCCCGGCCTGTCCGGCAAGGCGGCCGAGATGTACGACCGCTTTCCCTATCGCTTCGGGATCGAGGCAGACGAGCTCGTGAGATCGGGATTCCAGAAGCCCAATAACAAGTTCACTGTTGGGCCGATGAGCACCGTCGAGCTTTCCATCATCGCCGAGGTTCGCGAGGGAACACTTCCGGCAAACAACGAGATACAGGTCACCACTTACTATCCGTCAGAGGATTCCACGGAACCGGGCTCGCGTTTCACGGTACGCATGGTTCACAAAGGTCCGCCGGGATGGGGTCGAGAGGAGTAGCTCGATCCCAGGGAACCCTTGCGGCCGGTACGCGGCAGGGCTAGGATGCAGCGGTCGTATCTCGGGAGCCCGCCATGATCCGAACACGCCCGCTGCTCGATAGCCTGCTCCTCGCCCTGTGCCTGTGCGCGCTCGCCGCGGCCTGCGACTCCTCCTCGAACGGCGCGGGCGACACCGACGTCGACACCGACAGCGACGTTGACACGGACAGCGACACGGACGCCGACTCCGACTCCGACACGGACGGCGACTCCGACGGACCGGGCTGCAACCCGCTGGCGTCGGAGTGGGACTGTCTGCTGCCCTTCCCCTCGGATCACTTCCTGATCCCCGATGCCGGCCTGCCCGGAGGCAGGCGGCTGGCGCTGGGCCCGGACGCGGCCCTGATCCGCCCCGACGGCAAGCGGTCCGAGCCGCAACGCGTGCACCCGGCCGACGGCTTCTCGCACATCACCCACCTGCTGGCGCTGTTCCCGGACGGTGTGGACAAGGCGGACCTGGTCCCGCATTACGGCGACGTGGCCGCCTCGCTGGGGCCGGACAGCACCACGCTGTTGCTCGACGCCGAAAGCGGCGAGCGCGTGCTGCACTTCGCCGAGCTCGACGCGATGGCCGAGACCGACGACCGCCGGGCCCTGATCATCCGGCCGATCGCACGGCTGAAGAACGCCACGCGCTACATCGCCGCGATTCGCGGCCTGCGCACACCCGGCGGCCAGCCGCTGACTGCGCCCGCGGGATTCCGCAAGATCCGCGACGCCGCGACCGACGGCGACCCGGAGCTCGACGCCCTGGCCGCGCGCTACGAGAACGAGATCTTCCCCGCGCTTGACAACGCCGGCGTGGAGCGAGGCGAGCTGCTGCTGGCCTGGGACTTCACCACCGAGACCCAGGAGAACGTGACGCGCGACATGCTGAACATGCGCGAGGACCTGCTGGCGCGGCTGAACGCGGCGCCGCCCGTGGTCACGATCGTAGAGGTCGAGGACAACCCCAACAGCCGCGTGCTGCGCTTCATCGAGGGCACGGTCCGCGTGCCGCTGTACGTGGACTCGCCCGAGCCCGGCGCCCGGCTCAACCGCGACGAGAGCGGCGCGATCACGGTCGTGGGCGAGGCCGAGGTGCCCTTCACCGCGATCGTGCCCAAGAGCCTGGAGGGGCTGGGCGCGGGCGCGCCGCGCGCCCGGGTGCTGCAGTACGGCCACGGCTTCTTCGGCAAGCGCAGGGACGTCAAGAGCGGCTGGATCTACAACATCGCCGACAGCTACGGCTTCGTGGTGATCTCCGCGGACTGGTGGGGGCTCGGCTTCAGCGACATGGCCCCGATCGTGGCCAGAATCGCCAACGACCCCTCCGCGGTCTTCGCCTTCGTGGAGCGGATCCACCAGGCGATGGCCAACTTCATCGCGATCACCGCCGCGGTGCGCGGCCCGCTGATGGCCGAGGCCGCCTTCCAGGAGAACGGCGAGGCGGTCTTCGATCCCGAGCAGACCTACTTCCTCGGCGTGAGCATGGGCCACATCCTCGGCGGTACGTACCTGGCGCTCAGCCCGGATATCGACCGGGGCGTGCTGACCAGCGGCGGCGCCGGGCTGAACCTGATCATGTTCCGCTCGTTTCCGGTCTCCGGCCTGCTGGCCGTGATCGAGAGCTTCATGCCCGACCGGCTGGACATGCAGAAGTACGCCCTGCTCACGCAGACCACCTTCGACCAGGTCGATCCGATCACGTACGCGCCCCATGTGCTCGGCGACACGTATGAGGGCGGCCCGACCGAGCGGCGGGTGCTGCTGCAGACCGGCATCGGCGACACCTCGGTGCACCACCTATCGGCGCACCTGCACGCCCGGGCGCTGGGCGTCGGTCACCTGCTGCCCGCGCCGCGGTCGATCCCGGTGCTGCGCACGATCGAGGCGCCGATCGACGACTCGGCGATCGTGGAGTTCGACTTCGGCATCGACCCGCTGCCCGGTATCGAGGCCATGCCGCCGAGCGAGGAGAACCGGGTCCACAACGGCTTGAACCCGCTCGACGCGGCCCAGCGGCAGCTCGAGCGCTTCCTGCGGCCCGACGGGCTGATCGAGCAGACCTGCGACGGTCCCTGCGACCCCGAGTGAGGAGGCACCGCATGATCCGGATGACCGCAGTCGCCGCCACGCTCTGCCTTGCGTCGGCGTTCCTCGGGCCCGGACCGGCGCTGGCCGGCCCCGGGCCGAGCAAGATCCTGCTCAACCTCGACGGCGTGCCGCTGATCAAGGCGGTAAAACGCTTCTCCAAGATGACGGGCAGGAACTTCATCGTTCCCGAGGCGCTGCGCCAGCGCAAGATCACCATCGTCTCGGCCACGCGGGTCACGCCGGAGGAGGCGTACGAGGGCTTCCTCGCGGCACTCGAGGCCGAGGGGCTGAAGGTCGAGGAGGATGGCAAGTTCCACAAGATCTTCAAGCGCGAGCGCTGGTCGCGCGAGTCGCGGTCACGTCGCAGGCCGAGTAACTGCGGCATCACCGACGATGCCGTCCGCCAGGTCGACGACACGACCTGGGCCTTCTCGCAGGCGGCGGTGAACAGCGTCTTCGAGGACATGAGCTGCCTGGCAATGCAGGCCCGCATCGTGCCCAGCTTCGAGAACGGCGAGGCCAACGGGTTCAAGCTCTTTGCCATCCGACCCGGATCGATCTACAGCCTGATGGGCCTGCGCAACGGCGACATCGTGCACAAGATCAACGGTTACGATCTTACCAGCCCCGACAAGGCGCTCGAGGTGTACCAGAAGCTACGAGATGCCAAGGAGATGAAGCTGGACATCTCGCGCCGGGGCAAGAACAGGACATTGAACTACAAGATCGAGTAGCGCTGCGGACGAAGCAGGGAATCGAGATCCCGCGCTCCACAGCCGGCCGTTGCGTATGAATGACGGCTGACCTATCCTGACCGTCATGGACGCGCCCGCCATCGAGCTCATCACCGGAGAGCAGCTCCACGAGCGCGTGATCGTGCAGCAGGTGCTGCGCGCCGAGCGCACGGTGTGGATCGCCACGGCCAATCTCAAGGACATGCACGTCGCCATGGCGCGCGGGTACAGGCCGATCCTTGAGAGCTTCGACCGCATGGCGCAGGACGGCGTGCGATTCCGCGTGATCCACAGCGAGATGCCGTCGAGGCCCTTCCGCGACACGCTGGAGCGCTTCCCGCGGCTCACCGGCGGTGCGATGGAGCTGCAGGTCTGCCCGCGTTCGCACTGGAAGATGGCGCTGGTGGACGGCCGCTTCGCGTATCTCGGCTCGGCCAACTTCACCGGCGCCGGCCTGGGCGTAAAGAAGCCGCAGCGCCGCAACCTGGAGCTGGGCGTGGTGACCGAGGACCGTGAGTGGATCAAGCGGCTGGTCGGGCTGTTCGACGAGTTCTGGATCGGGGCGCACTGCACGGGCTGCGCGTTTCGCAAGCGCTGCCCGGATCCGATCGTGGGAGACTAGGAGCTGCGATGGGGAGAGAGAAGAGGCGCTGCGACTGGTGCAAGAGCGATCCGCTGTGCACCGAGTACCACGACAACGAGTGGGGCGTGCCCGTGCACGACGACGCGAGGCATTTCGAGCACCTGACCCTGGAGAGCGCCCAGGCCGGACTCTCCTGGCTGATCGTGCTGCGCAAGCGTGAGGGGTACCGCAAGGCCTTTGCCGGCTTCGACGCGCGCAAGGTGGCGCGCTTCACCGAGAAGCGGATCGAGAAGCTCGTGGGAAACCCGGCGATCATCCGCAACCGGCAGAAGATCAACGCGTCGGTGAACAACGCGCGGCGGTTCCTCGAGGTGCAGCAGGAGTTCGGCAGCTTCGACGAGTACATCTGGCGCTTCGTGAACGGCAGGCCGGTGAAGAACGCCTGGAAATGGGAGGAGCAGATTCCGGTTGTGACGCCAGAGGCCGAGGCGCTGAGCAAGGACCTCAAGCAGCGGGGCTTCAAGTTCGTGGGGCCCACGATCATGTACGCCCACATGCAGGCGGTGGGGCTGGTCAACGATCATCTGGTGGGATGCTTCCGGTACAGGGAGATCAACCGGATAGCGAAAGGACGACGGTAGCCTCTGTCCCCGAGCTTCTACAGCACCTGCCCGCCGGTGTGAACGTGGCCTTCCTGGATCTCGTGTAGCTCGACGAACACGTTGTCCGGATCCGAGCCCAGCGCTTGCCCCACCGCTGCGGCGAGCCCCTTCAAGGCTGCGGCCTTCTGCTCTGCGCTGCGGCCGCGGTAGAGCGAAACCGTGACCAGCGGCGAGACCTCGGCCGCCTCGCCCGCGCCGCGCAGGCGCGCTCCCTCGTGATACGTGCCCGGCGCGATCGACCGCCACAGCGACCAGCACTGCTTCTCCGGCACGTCGAAGGCCCGGGCCACGGCCCGGGACGCCTCGCGCAGCAGCCCGGCTACGTCTGGCTCGCGGTCAGTCAAGGCCTCGATGCGGATGATCGGCATGCTTCACCTCCAACGTACGGGGCGCTCCCGAAGCTCAGCGCGGCTCCAGGCTCACCGGATCGAGCCGCATCTGGTCCCCGTTTCCGTTGTACATCACGGCGATCGGATCGAGCATCCGCCGCATCGTGATCAGCAGCACGTCGTCCTCGCCGCCCGCCATCGGATGACTGCAAAACCGCCGGTTGAACGCCTTCACCAGGCGGTCGCTGTCGTGCAGCCCGTCGATCACCTCGTCGTCGAAGAACTCGGTCTCGCTGACGTTCCCGGCATGCGGATCCACGCGCGGTCCGTCCGGGGACAGGTACAGCACCGTGATGTAACCCAGAGACTCGCCGTCCTCGTCACCGACGATGAAGGCGTACTCCCAGCGCGAGATCCAGTCGTCCGGGGCGCCCAGCCGTACCCGGCCGTCAGCGTGCAGGCCCAGCCCGAGGATTCGCACCAGCCGCGCCCGCCGATCGACCTCGGCGGCCAGGGCCAGCGCCTCGACGAGCCGCTCGCGCAGGGTCAGGGCTCTGTTCTCCACTTCCAGGCTCCCTGCCCCGGTTCTACGGCCACCGGCGTTTCGGATCAAGCCGGTTCCAGATTGGCGAGGGATCGAATCTAGAGCTGGTACGTGGCTCCCGCAGAGAGCACCTCGACCCGGGCCGAGAGCCTGTTGCCCAGCAACTCCAGCGCATGATCGCAGCTGTCGTGGGCCGAGAGCAGCACACGTTCGGGTTTCTCGGCCTCGATCGCTACCACCGCCCGGTTCAGGTCGTCCTCGGTGAGCCGCTCCCACGGCGGCTTGCCGGTGCCGAGCACCATCTGCAACTGGATCCCGGCCCGGGCCCCGCGGCTGGCGGTGAGCGGAAAATGCAGGCCGCCGATCAGCGCGTACAGCGGCAGGTCCGACAGGTGCCGCACCATGTCCAGGATCAGCTCCACCGTCGGATGACCGCAGCCGGTCAGCACCACCAGACCCTTGCCCTCGAGATTCGCCACCAGGGCCTGCTCCTCGGTCCAGCCCATCACGAACAGGCTGCGCGCCAGCGGTCCGGTCGTGGCCAGACCGGCCCCGAGCATGCGGGGCCCGGTCACCAGATCGGCGGTGAAGCCGGGCGCCTCGGCCCGATCCGGCAGGAAGCAGGGCTTGCCGTCGGGGGCGCCGAGCGCGTCGGGCAGGCGCACCTCTCTCGCGCGCTGGGCCTTCATGCCGCCCATGTGGTCCAGGTGCAGGTGGGAGATGCACAGCGCGTCCGCGTCGGCGAGCGTCAGGCCGAGCCGCGCTGCGTTGTGTGTCAGCGCCGGGCGCTCTTCGCCGAAGCCGACGTCGAGCAGCAGGCTGCCCCGATCGGAGCGCAGCAGGTACGAGACGCCGGCGTCGCCCACGAAGCCCGGCTCGCAGCGCTCCTCGACCAGCACGGTCAGCTCGAGCCGCTCCAGTGCGGGTAGTTCCAGGGGCCGGGCGAGTTGGATCCGCTCGCGGTTGGTCTGCTCCACGCGGTCACGCTCGCGCCGATGGCGCCGGTAGCGCAGCGCGAGCACGGGTGCCAGCACGGGCGAGGCCGCGGCCAGGACCGGCCACCACGGGGGAGCGATGCGAAAGGTCATCGGAACACCTCCACGGCCATGTTCCACCAGGCGGGGGATCCGGGCAAGCGCGCAGCGATCCACCAAACACGCGCGCCTTGTCTCCCGCCCTGTTTCACAGTATGACACCGGCGAACAGGAGGGAACCATGGAGTTGCTGCCCTACACCGAGGAGCACCACCTCTTCCGCCGGTCGCTGCGCAAGTACTTCGAGCAGGAGGTCACGCCGCACGTCGATCAGTGGGAGAAGGACGGCATCGTCCCCAAGAGCGCCTGGCGCAAGCTCGGCGAGCAGGGCTTCCTCTGCATGGACGTGCCCGAGGAGTACGGCGGCCTCGGCCTCGACTTCCTCTACTCGCTGATCATGGTCGAGGAGCTGGCGCGGACCAACCACTCCGGACTGTGCGCACCGCTGCACAGCGATGTGGTGGTGCCGTACATCACGGCCTTCGCCTCCGAGGAGATGAAGCGGAAGTACCTGCCTGGATGCGTCTCGGGCGAGTGCATCACCGCCGTGGCGATGACCGAGCCCAACACCGGCTCCGACCTCGCCGCGATCCGCACCACCGCCAGGGCGGACGGCGAAGATCATGTGATCCTCGACGGCCAGAAGACCTTCATCAGCAACGGGATAAACTGCGATCTGGCGATCGTGGCCGCGCGCGACCCGGACGTGGACAAGCCATACGAGGCGATCGACCTGTTCCTGGTGGAGGCCGGCACACCGGGTTTCGAGAAGGGCAAGCAGATCGAGAAGGTGGGCTGGCACAGTCAGGACACCGCCGAGCTGTACTTCGGCGACTGCCGCATACCCACGACACAACGCCTGGGCGGCAAGGGCGGCGGATTCATGATGCTGATGCAGAAGCTCCAGCAGGAACGGCTGATGTGCTGCATCATCGCCGTGGCTGCGGCCGAGCTGATGCTGGAGTGGACGATCGAGTACTGCAAGGAACGTAAGGCCTTCGGCAAACCGATCGCCAAGTTCCAGCACTCGCAGTTCACGATCGTGGACATGGCCACTGAGATCCGTCTCGGCCGGACCTTCCTCGACAAGATGATCGTGGAGCACATCAACGGCGAGAACATCGTGGTCGACGTGTCGATGGCCAAGGCCTGGACCACGGAGATGTGCAACCGCGTGGCCGACCGCTGCGTGCAGCTCCACGGCGGGTACGGCTACTGTGAGGAGTACCCCATCGCTCGCGCGTGGCGCGACGCGCGGGTGCTCTCGATCTTCGCCGGAACCAACGAGATCATGCGGACCATCGCGGCCAAGTTCATGGGGATCTGACGCGCGGCTTTCCCAGCCGCAGCTTCTCGGTCCACTTCAGGAACCGCTCGTACTCCACGTGCCGCTCCAGCACCTCGAGCTGATGCTCCGCAGTCGGCGGCTCCGAGCGCAGGTCACGGATGAAGGCTTCCAGCTCACCGCGGCGGTCCAGGTAGAGCAGCAGGTAGCGCGCCGCCGCATAGTACGCCGAGGACCGGTCGCCGTACACCTCGGCCCGCCCAGACGCGGCAAGCGCCGCCAGGTCGGGCAGGATGCCCGCCTTGCGCGCGGCCCGCAGGTGGCGCAGCCGGTAGTTGACCAGGAAGCGAAAGCCGTTGTTGTTCCGACGGGCCGTGCCGTACAGTGCGCCGATGCCCTCGTTGATCCAGTCGGGAATCTCGGGCCAGTCGTCGCCGATCACGGCGTGGGCCAGCTCATGCCGCAGGTTGCCCACGCTGCGGCCGAGGTTGGCTACCGCGATCCGCCGGTACGGCGAGTAGAAACCGAGCTCCGAGTGGTTCCCGTCCTCGCCGAACTCCTGTTTCACGAAGCCCTGGTACGACTCGCTGCTCTCGAACAGGCAGAGCCGCACCGGCGGCAGCCCGGAGGTGTCCTTGCCGGTGCCGAAGCGCCGCAGCACATCGCGCTGCACCGCCAGGGCCAGGGCGGTCATCCGCCTGGCCCGGCGCTTGGTGAGCGCTCCGCGTACCACGATTGCGGTGGCGCCCGGCTCCGCGATCTGCGCGATTTCGGGGAGCGCTGCGATCCCGTCCTCTCCGTCTCTCGCCCTGGCCGTGCAGGCGACAGCCGCTGCGGCTGCGATCCAGATCTCGATGCGATGAGCCATGACCGGCCTCCGGAAGCTGTTCCGGGTACTATCATGGCCGATCCCCGACGTCCGCCGTGTAAGCGTTTCGTAACTCGGTCTCACGCCGTGGTTGACCGACGAAGCCGTACGTAATATGACTCACAGCGGGACCGTAGAGGAAGCAAGATGGGCAAACGCAGGGCGTACTACGTGTACAGCTTCATGAGGCTGGCCGAGTCCTGCGATGCCGAGCGCTTCGCCAAGGACCACCCGGACCCGGTGCTGATCGTGACCCAGCAGGGCGTCGCGGACCGTGGGGAGTACGTGACCTACGCCGGCGTCACCGAGCAGGCCGCCCTGGCGATCCACAAGGGTCGGCGGCTCCCGCCGGGCGCCGAGGTGCACCTGATCCGCAAGGACCTCGAGACCTCATCGCCAGGCATGATCACCGTCGGCCGCTCGAGCAAGAGCGACATCATGCTGACCGATCCCAAGGTCTCCAAGTTCCACGCGTACCTGGTCCGGGACACGAAGGACCGGCGGCACTGCCGGCTGGCCGACGCCGAGTCGAGCAACGGCACCTTCCTCAACGGCGACCGCCTGCCGCCGCGCAAGCTGCGCCGGCTCAAGAACGGCGACCACGTGCGCCTGGGCACCAACGTGCTGCTCAAGTTCTACCTGCCCGAGGGTTTCTGGGAGATGCTGACGGGCTAGCGCGGACAATCAAGGCATCGGCGTGTTCGTGTACTCCAGGTAATCCCGGCACGGCTGACCGCGCATCGCGTGGCACTCGTGCAGCTCGGTGGGCACCTCGATCCCGGGTACCACGGGCAGCACCACGCTCGACGGATGCGCCGCGTGGTGGGCGATGCTATGCGTGGGCTGGGTATCACCGTGGTCGAGCAGGATGAAGTACCACCAGGCCCGGCTGTCGCCCGGCGTGTCGATCGAGATCCGCACCCGCGAGCCGGCCCTGAAGATATGCGCGAAGGGCATGATCTCCACGCGCAGCTCGTTCCACTCGCCTGCCACGAGCGGCGCCGCGTCCTCCTCGTAGTGCGTCTTGACCGGCCGCAGCTCGGTGGCCTCGGATTCGCGCAGCGCACGGTGGCTGGCGCGCAGCCACCCGCTCTGCACCAGCTGCTCCTTGCCGTCGGGCCGCACCTCGGTCAGGTTGACCTCGAGGTCGGCGTCGTCGGCCGTGGACCGGACCCACAGGTCCACGCTGCCCGAGCCGATCATCACCAGCATCTCTTCCAGGGGCGCGGTCTCGAAGGCCATCGCCTTGCCCGGAACCAGCTGCCGGTAGGTGTACTCGGGCTGGAGGTGATCCACGGACGAGCCCGGCGCCAGGGTGACCCGCGAGCCCGCCTCGGGCTCGTGCACGAAGCTCGACCCTCCCCCGTCCGCACCCGGCAGCGCATCGTCCAGGCTGCCGTCGGGCTGGAGGTACCAGCGGCGCGCCTGCGTGCCCGGGATGGGCCACCCGGCAAAGCGCCGGTCGAAGGTGCCCAGCGGCGCGCCGGCCTTGTTGCCGGGCTGCACGCCGCTCTCGAAGATGATCTGCAGCGGAACCTCGGCCTCGAAGTCGGCCCTGGCCTGCTCGTAGTCGGTGTAGTCCTGGAAGCGGTTCTCCGGCAGCTCGAGGTACGCGCCGGACATCTCCTGGAACATCATCCCGGCGAGACCGCGCAGCCCGCTGGGCACCCGGGGCACCTCTCTCGCCACGTACAGATCGAGGAAGGTCATCCACTCCATCAGCATCTGGGGGTTGAAGTACCCGTCGGCGTGCACGCCGTTGGTGGCGACGAAGCGGGCGATCGGTGCGCCGTCGAACCGGTCGAACAGCACCGCGAAGTGCGGCCCGGTCTGCTCGTCCTGCCACTGGCCGCTGAGGTAGACCGGCACGTCGATCACGTCGACCCAGCGGCTTGGGTCCACCGGCCCGGCCACCTCGTCCGTGTAGTACGGGTTGTCCAGCGCCTTGCTCACCACGTCGAGCTTCTGGCTGTGCAGCAGCTGGTGCTCCTCGCACACCGTGTCGCCGGCCTCGACGAGGTCGCGGATCCAGCCGTGCCCGTACGGGTCGGCGCGATCGACCACGTTGTCGACCCAGGCCAGGGCGAAGCCGTTGTTGTAGATCCCGCCCGGCGCCAGGCAGGAGCTCGCCGAGTCGGCGATCACCGACATCGGCGAGATCGCGGCCAGCCCGGGAGGCCGCGTCCTGGCCACGAACAGCTGTGAGATGCCCGGGTACGACAGCCCGGCCATGCCGACCTTGCCGTGCTTGACCCAGCTCTGGCGCGAGACGATCTCGATGATGTCGTACCCGTCGAGCAGCTGCAGCGGCTCGAAGTAGTCGTACGCCCCGCCCGAGCATCCCGTGCCGCGCATGTTCACACCCACCGAGGCGTAGTTCTTCAGCCCGGCAAGCAGGCCGGCCGGGTGGTTCGGCGCGTTGCACAGCACCGGGAAGTCGTCGCAGAAGATCTCCACGTCGGCGCCCATCGAGCGGCCCGGCCGCGAGGGGCTGTACCCCGAGTAGTTGACGATGGTGGGGTACGGGCCGTCCTCGGGCGGGCCCGGAAGCCAGACCCAGGCCGAGAGCCTGGTGCCGTCGCGCATCGTGAGGTACTGGAAGCCCTCGACCAGCACCTGCGCCTCGTAGAAGCTCTCATCCGGCCGGCTGCCATCGATCGACATCACGGTCAGCCGGTTGGTGCAATCGTCGGGATCGTCGGCCAGGCGCACGGTGTACCCCGAGCCGGGCTGCAGCTCGCGGAAGATCAGGCTGCCCTGGAAGTCGGTGGTGCCCTGCGCGACCACGTCACCACCCGGCCCGACGACCTCGATGCCGATCTCGGGCTCGGCGTTCCAGAGATGCAGCTGCTCCACGCTCTCGCGCACGGTGAAGCTCTCCGAGGTGAGCTTGGGGACCGACTCGGATTCGTCGCCGCAGGCCAGCAAGGCCGGCAAGGTCACCGCGCACAGCAGCTGAAACGGTATAGCTCGAATTCTCGACATCCTCACCGCCCTCACCCCACGCAGCAATAGCTTCTGCGGAGGATATCAACCCTGGCCCTTTGTGTCACGCGCACGACCGACACCGGACCAGACCGACACCCGCGGGTCGGGCCAGCAGGAGGAAGAGCCGAAAACGGTGGCGCCGGCGGGCCAGGGAACGTAGTCTGGAGCGGCCGGTCCAGGCATCGAGGGGTAGGACGTGGCCGAGCCGGTCCCCCGCTGCGCGCTGCATCCAGGATTCGAGGCATCCCATGTCTGCCGCATCTGCGGAAAGCTCCTCTGCGACCGCTGCGCCGCACGGCGTATCACCGAGCACAAGGTGGAGCTGCGCGTCTGCCCCTGCGGCGGGATGGCCGTACCCCTGCCGAAGCAGTACAAGATCGCTCGCCCGGACTCGCTGCTGCTCTACCCGGCCAACCGCGATGGGATCCTCGTGCTGCTCGGACTGGGCCTGATGGTCCAGCTGCTGGCGTGGATGACCGAGTTCCCGTTGGCGCGGCCGCTGGGGATCCTGCTCGAGGCCGGGCTGGTCTTTGGGTACCTGTTCCGCGTGCTGCGCCACGCGGCGGACGGCCACGACCTGGTGCCCGGCCCGGCGGACCTGATCGAGGTCTTCGATATCTTCGGTCCGGGCGTGCAGGGCCTGCTGCTGCCGATCCTGTACTCGATCCCGGCCGTGGCGTACGCGTACTGGACCGGTGACGTGTTCCGCAATCCCGGACAGCTCCTCTCGGATCCGATATTCCTCGCGCTGTTCCTGCTCGGCCTGCTGGTGCTGCCCCTGGGTCTGGTGAGCACGGCCCTGAGCCGCAAGCTGTGGCCGGCGCTGAACCCGCTGCTGCTGGTGCAGGCGATCGCGGCCGCGCCAAAGGAGTACGCCTATGCCCTGAGCCTGTTCTGGCTGGGTACAACGCTCTCGGCCGGGCTGTGCTTCGTGCTGCTGTTCGCGATGTTTCCCCTGTTCGACGTGCCGATCGTCAGCTTCTTCGTCGGAGCGCTGCACGTCACCGCCAGCCTGTACCTGCCGATGGTCACGGCGCGCGCCCTGGGCGAGTACGTGGCCACTGCGGGCGAGCGCCTGGGGTATTGGGCCGATCGCACGCCCGCGCCGCCGGCCGAGCACGACGACTCGGATCCGCGGTCGGTGACCGACCTGATCGCGGCCGGCGAGCAGCAGCGCGCCGTGGCCGCGTACTACGAGCTGAAGCGACGCGAGTCCGACTTCGGCGGCATCGGGCCCGATGACCTGCTCATGCTGGCCGGCTGGCTCGAGCAGGCCGAGGACTTCCGCGAGGCCACGACCAACCTGCGGCGGGTGGCGGTGAAGTTCAAGGAGCACCCGCGGGCCGCGGAATCGCTGCTGCGCTGCGCGCGGCTGCACCACCGCAAGCTGGCCGAGCCGGACAACGCGGAGAAGCTGGTGCGATACCTGCTGGAGCAGTTCCCCGAGGCCGCGGTCGCGGACGAGGCCAGGCAGTATCTCGAGGAGCTGGCCGAGCTGGGCCGTCCGGCCAGGCCGGAGGACACCTTCTGATGAAGCTGCACCCCACGGACCTCCCGCTGCTCGTGCTGTCCGCGTCCGCGGCGCTGTACCTCGGCCTCGGCGATCACCCGATCGGCCTCGACTTCCAGGGCGGCGCCGTGGTCACCTTTGCCAAGCCGCCCTTCGGCGAGATCCCCAAGGGCGCGGACCCGCGACGGCAGGTGTACGACGCGCTGGACCGCATGGGTCTCGAGGGTTCGGTGCTGTTCCGCGGAAACGAGATCGAGGTCCAGCTCGCCGGCGTCGGCGATGATACGCTGAGCCGGCTGCTCGAGCAGGTGGCGCCGGCCACCCTAGAGCTGCTGCGGGTCCGTCCGGATCCGGGCGGGGAGCCGCTGAACCGGACCGACCGCGCCGCGCTGCAGGCGGCGCTGGCCCAGCGCGGTCCTCCTCGAGAAGACGGCCGCGTGCTGATCCACGAGGAACAGACCCGGGACGGCGTGCGCTACCGCGGCCTGGTCGCCGATCTCGAGCCCGTGCTCACCGGGGTCGACCTGACCGAGGCCCGCGCCGAGCCCACCGAGTGGGGCCGCACCGTGGTGAGGGTCGACTTCGACGAGGACGCGGCCGCGCGACTTCAGGCACACACCCGGGATCATCGGGGCGAGGAGATGGCCCTGCTGATCGACGGTGAGGTGGTGATGGTGGCGCGGATCCAGGAGCCGATCCCGGGGCACACGATGCAGATCGACCTCGGCCAGGACGGCGGACCCGAGGACGCCGTGAGCCTGGCGCGCCGCCTGCAGGGCGCGTCCGGTGTCCCGCTGGAGCCGCTGCACAGCACGATCATCGAGCCGGCCGGATCGAGCTGGCTCGGACAGCCGCTGGCAACACTGCTCGGTGTGGTCGGCCTGCTGGCCCTGGTGCTGGCCCTGGCGCTCGGCCGCGCCCCGGTGATCATGTCCGCGGCCGCCGGGCTCGCTGCCCTGCCCGTGGCCGTGGCCGCGCTGATGCTGCTCGGCGGCACGCTGACCGCTGCGGTGTACCCGGGCGCGCTGATCGCGGCCCTGCCCGCGGTAATCGCAGCGGCCTCGGCCGGCCGTGGCGACGCACGGGGCGGGTACGGGGCGCGCCTGGCCGCGGCCTGGCCCGGCTGGATCTCGCACGCCGCGGTGCTTTTCGGGGGGTACTTCGCATACCGCCTCACCACCGCCTTTGCCCGCGGCGTGAGCGCCACCGTGGTCTTCGGCACGCTGGCCGCGGCCCTGCTCTCGGCGCTGGCCGTGGGATCGCTGCGGGGCCGGTGATAGCTGCACGAAGCGCCTGGCACCTCGGACAGCATTGCAGTACACTCGCGGGCAATCGACTGGAGGTAACGCCATGAAGACGCTGGCCTGGCCCATGGCGCTGGCTTTCGCCCTGCTCTGCTGGGGCTGCGGCGACTCCTCGAGCAGCGGCGATGCCGACACCGACGTGGATACGGACTCGGACACGGACGCAGACGCGGACTCCGACGCGGACACGGACTCCGATGCGGACACGGACTCCGATGCTGACTCGGACTCCGATGCTGACACGGACTCCGACGCGGACACGGACTCCGACGCGGACGCGGACACCGACACGGACACGGACTCCGACACGGACACGGACTCCGATGCTGACTCGGACTCCGACGCGGACACGGACTCCGACGCGGACACGGACTCCGACGCGGACACGGACACCGGGCCGGACACTGATCCCGCGCCCGTGGAGCTCTGCGCCGACGACTGCGCCTTTCCGCACATCGCCGCGTCCAGCGCCGGACGCCTGGTGCGCGTGTGGACCGACGAGTTCAGCGGCGACATGGACGTCTTCTACGCCTGCAACGACGGCGACGGCTGGACGCCCGGTCAGCGCGCCTTCGCCTCCCGCCCGTGGTCCGACTATGCCCATGTCGCGGGCGACGCCACCGGCGCCTTCCACCTCACCTGGCACGAGAACGGCGGCCACAACCGGGAGATCATGTACACCGGCCTGGCCGCGGCAGCGGCCTGCGACGCCGCCCTGCCCGACCCGGTCAACGTGTCGCGCTCCCCGGCATCGTACGGCGACAACTACAACTCCAACTGGCCCCGCATCGCCGTGGACGGCCAGGGCGTGCCGTACGTGGTGTGGTCGCAGGACCTGGACGGGGACAAGGGCTCCGACGAGATCTACATCGCCAAGCAGCGGCCGGCCGGGGGCTTCACCGACCCGGTCAATGTCTCCAACACGCCCGAACGCGTCTCCTCGATCCACCCTGCGATCACGGTGTACGGCCAGACCGCGTACATGATCTGGATGGACGGTGAGGGTCCGCGCAACGGGTTCTTCAACGAGTGGACCTCGGGTGCACCGGGCGCCGCGACCAACATCAGCGGCGGCTGGGGCGGATTTCCCGAGATCGACTCGGACGCCAGCGGGCGGATCCACGCGCTGTTCCTGCAGCGCAGCGGAGACGTGTACTATCGCCGCCGGGTCGGAAACACCTGGGACGATGCCAAGCGCATCTCCACGGACAAGCGCAACTACAGCCATCCGTACATCGTGGTCGACGGCAGCCGGCTGCACGGCGTGTGGACCAAGCAATCCGAGGTCGACGGCAGCAACAAGACCACGCGCGAGGACGTGCTGTACGCCGTGGGTAACGCCAGCAACGGCAACTGGCAGGCAGCGCGCCTGGTCAGCAACCAGATCCCAGACGGGCCACACTACCTCGCCTTCTGCCCGGTGGTGGCCGTGGACCAGGGCGGCGTGGCGCACATCGTGTGGATGACCCGCAATGCCGAGGGCGAGGAGCACGGCGGCGCGTACTACCGTCGTGTGCGGTACGAGGACCTGCCGTGAGGTGGGCCTGGCCGGTCGCGCTGGCCGCCACGGCCGCGCTGCTGTTGCTGGTACCCGCCTGCGGCGACGAGTCCGGGGATGCCGACACGGACACCGATGCGGACGCGGACACCGACACGGACACGGACGCGGACACCGATACGGACACCGACACGGACACGGGCGACCGCTGCCACACCAATGCCCAGGGGTACGAGGAGTGCCAGCCCGCGGACGGCCGCGGCGGGGTGTACATCGTAGTCCCGCCAGCCAGTTTCTGGATCGGCTGCCGCGACGACCTCAACGGCGACTGGCCCTGCCTGGCCAACCAGCAGCCCCAGCACGAGGTGCAGCTGACCGCGGCGTACGGCATCGAGAAGCACGAGGTGATGCAGGCCGACTACGACGACTTTGTCACGGCCACGGGCCACGCCCAACCCACCACCTGCGAGTGGGGCGATCCCGACTGGGATCCCACGGCCAGGTCCCAGCACCCGGTGGTCTGCGTGTCCTGGAGCGACGCCCGGGATTACTGCCAGTGGCTCGGCGCTGATTTGCCCACCGAGGCGCAGTGGGAGTACGCGGCTCGCGGGCCGATGGCCGACGCCGACGAGTACGCGGCCTTTCCCTGGGGCAGCAACGAGACCGACTGCGAGCACGCCAACCTGGTGGGCTGCGACGGCCAGGCCGCGGCCCTGGGCAGCCGGCCCTCTGGCGCCTCGCCCTTTGGCGTGCAGGACTTGAGCGGCAACGTGGCCGAGTGGTGCCGCGACTGGTACGCCAGCGACTACTACGCCTCGTCATCGGCGCAGGATCCGCAGGGACCGGAGGTCGGTGAGTATCGCGTGATGCGCGGCGGCTCCTGGGGCTATACCGGCGAGCCGGCCAGGACCTCGGCACGGGATTACAACGAGCCCACGCTGACCTACAGCCTGGCCGGGTTCCGCTGCGCGCGTACGGTACCATGACCTAGCCGTCGAGCCGCAAGCCCCGGGCACACAACGCCCTCCGCGCAGCACTCCCTCAGCCTCACGTCGGCCCTCGCAGCTCGGCCTCGAGCGCGGCCCGCACGTCCTCGAAGCTGTCCCAGGCCACACAGGCGATGCCCTCGCGCTCGCAGTGCTCGAGCAGGATGTCGCGCGCCAGCACCAGGTCGGCCAGCCGCGCCCCGCACAGGTCCGACGAGCCGTTGCCCACGACGGCCACGCGGCGTCCCAGGTCCTGCGCCCGCCGCACGTGCACTCCCTTGCAGTTTAGGCAGCGCTCGCAGCTCTCGGCGTCCGGAGGGGGCGCCACCTGGTACCGCTCGCCGTCGAAGCTGGCCAGGTTGCAGCTGACCTCGAGGTCGCTGAGTCCGCAGGCCTCGAGCACGGGCTCGATGTACAGATCGATTCCCTCGGACACCAGGCGCAGATCCACGCCCGCGCCCTCGCACCAGCGCGCCAGCTCGGCCAGACCCGGCCGCACCGGCACCTCGGCCGCGCAGCGGGCGATGTCCCCGGGTCCGGCGCCCAGCCCGGCGAGGTACCCGTCGAAGTACTCCACGATGCCGATCTCGAGGCTCTCGTACGCGTGGGCCAGCGGACCGTACACCGCCCTGCCCTGCTCGCCGAGCAGCGCGTCCGCGATCACGAAGTCCGCGTCCCGCAGGGTCAGGGTGCCGTCGAAGTCGACCAGCACCAGCCAGGGGTGATCTCGCTTCACAGTGCTTGAGCTTCCCGTGGGATTGGCATCGTCAGTAGTTGGCCACGCAGACCTGGGTCATGTTGCCGTCTCGCGGATGCATCTGGCATGCCCCGGCCGGCGGATTGTCATGAACTCCGATCCAGCGATTGGCCCCGGGCTGCAGGTTGAGCTCCCTCCACAGTCCGCTCGACGTGCAGCGTAGCTGCTCCACGTACTCCAGCTCGTCCCAGGGACAAATGCCCCGGTTCTCCCAGCCCTGGCAGCGCGGCCGGCTGCTCGGATCATCGGGATCGGTGTGGGGGCCGGTGTTGGACGAGATGTACGCCACGCCGCCGTTGTCGTTGACGCAGACCAGGCACAGGTGGCCGCCGGCCGGCACGCGGAAGCTCTCGTCGTCGCAGATCTCGCTGCCGTTGCGGCAGCCGCTGATGCAGTCGAAGTCGCAGGGGCCCCAGAAGCCACTGGCGTCGCAGGTGCGCTTCTTGCAAGGCTCGCAGGACTCGATCGCGCCGGGCTCGCACTCGGTGCCGCCCACGCACTCGCCGAACTCTCCCCACTGGCAATTCTCGTCACAGGTGCGGGTCATCGTGCCGCCCACACCGCAGTCCTGCGTGTCCTGCGCGCCCGTCTCGCACTCGCCCGCGCCGGTGCACTCGGACCACTCCTCCCACTTGCCGTTGGTGCCGCAGGCCCGGCTGCGGCTGGCGCAGAGGGCGCAGTCCTCGGTCTCGGTGAAGGGGCCGCAGTCGAGCGGGTTGCCAAGGCTGTCCTCCCAGGCTCCGCACTCGATGCCCAGCGACTCGCAGGTCTCGGGCGTGGTGTCGCTGTCCGCGTCGCTGTCCGCGTCGCTGTCAACGTCCGTGTCGATATCCGTGTCCCCGTCCGTGTCGATATCCGTGTCCCCGTCCGTGTCCGTGTCCCCGTCCGTGTCGCTGTCAGCGTCCCCGCAGGGGCAGGAGGACCAGGCATCGCCGTACGGGTTGCAGTACTGCAGCGCCTGGCTCCCGTCCGGGCAGTCGCAGTAACGCCGCGTGCCAGGCTCGCATACGCGGCTCTTTCCCTCGCCGCAGCCGCAGCCGACGATTGCCAGCCAGCCGAGCAGCGCAGCGCCCCGGAGCGGGCCGATCAGAAGTTGCAACTTCATGCCCGGAGGATAATCCATCCGCCCGCTCTCCGCAAAGCTGGTTGTGTATTTCCGGGCTCTGGGCTACCCTCCATCGCGAATGGCGCGCCACCACTACGACGAGAGCTACCGCGAGGAGATCGAGCTCTCCGACGGCACGCCCGTGGTGCTGCGCCTGGTCAGGCCATCGGACAAGGAGCTGCTCAGCGACGGCCTGGCCTGCATGTCCATGGAGTCGAGGTACCGGCGTTTCTTCAGCGTGCGCAAATCGCTCGGTCCCAAGGAGCTCAAGTACCTCACCGAGTTCGACGGCGAGAACCACCTCGCGATCGGCGCGGTGCGCGAGCACGACGACGGCACCGAGGAGGGGGTCGGCGTGGCCCGCTTTGCGCGCCTCGATGACCGTGCGCAGGCCGAGCCGGCCGTGGCCGTGGTGGATGACTACCATCGCAAGGGCCTGGGCACCCAGCTGCTGCAGCGCCTGGCCGCCGCGGCCTGGGAGCGGAACGTGCGCTGGTTCCGCTTCGAGTTCCTCGAGGAGAACGAGCCGGTGCACCATCTGGTCGATTCGATGCCTGGCGCGCCGGTACGGCTGTACCACATCGGCCATGGCGTGGTGGCCGCCGAGGTGCCGGTGCCCGAGATCCGCCCGGGCGACCGGACCGAGGACGTGATGCACGGCACCTCGACCCACGCCCTGCTGTCGCACGCGGCGAGCGGCCGGCTGTCCGCGCGGATGCGGCTGGGCCGGCTGGTTCTCAAGCACCTGGGTGATCCCGAGGAGTCCGGAGAGCCGGAGAATACGGAGGAGCCTGCCTAGCCCCCTAGCGACCGCGCCGCCGCAGCAGTCCCAGCACGAGCAACCCGGCCGCGACAACGGTCCAGCCAGCCGACGCAGCACCGCAGCCGCAGCTGTCGTCGCCGTCCGGCATCCTGGTCCAGCAACGGCCCTCCACGCAGATCATGTCGCCGGAGCAGTCCGCGTCCTTCGTGCAGGCCGCAGTGTCCGTGTCAGTATCCGTGTCCGTATCCCCGTCAACGTCCGTATCCCCGTCCCCATCCGATTCCCCGTTGCCGTCCACGTCGTCCGCCTCCGCCGCTGGCTCCGGCGTGACAGGCCCGTCGCCGATACCGTCCTCCGGCTCCCCGAGGTCATACCCCGCACCCCCGTCCCCGTCACCGTCCCCATCCCCGCCCGCATCCGCCGCCTCTCCGCACCTCTCCGGATCGTACACGCACTCCCCCCACGCTCCCCACTCACAGTCGACCCAGCACGTCCGGGTTCGTGTCCCGCACTCCCCGCAGGCCTCGCTCCTGGTCTCGCCCGGCGTGCAGGTGCAGTCCGCGAAGCACTCGGCATCGGTGACCGTGAGATCGTACCACACCGGCCCCTTCATCTTCTGGCCGCAGGCGCAGTTGGGCTTGCCCAGGAACAGGTAGCGCAGGTTCCAGGTCGGATCCGCGGTGCCGGCCGGCCACTCGGTGTTCACGCTCACGTCCCGCGTGGTGCTGGTCTCGACCTCGGTCACCCGCACCCGGGCGCTGGTCGGCGTCCAGTCGAGGCGGACGCGGTAGGTCCTGTCCAGGTCCCAGGTGAACCCGGGCTTGGCGGTGTACCGGTTGTACGCCTCGCCGCCGGTGCAGTCGGGATGGGCGCCGATGCGGAAGCGCTTGTGCGCCTCGATGCTGCGCCCGTCGAAGCGGACCACCATCAGGTTGAGGCTGGAGCTCGGCGTGGGGATCAGGTCGCAGCGCTTGCCCGAGGAATCCTCGCCGAGGATCAGCAGGATGTGGTACTCGTCCACGCCGTCGTTGGGCTCGACCTGCTGGGTCGGGTCGAAGCTCGTCAGGAAGAACTCGACCTGGCCGCAGTCCACGCCGCCCGGGCCGAGGTCGTACACCAGCTGCGCGTTGAGGCCGCTCTGCTTCCAGCCGTCGGCGCGGAAGTTGCCGCCGTTCTGGGTGCGGTCGTGGCAGGTGCCGGTGCAGCCGGCCTCGTCGGTCATCGCGTCCTCGACCACGACCCGCTCCGCGGCCGCCGGCAAGGCGGCGAGCAGCAGGCAGGCGCTGAACAGCGCTCGTGTCATCACGGTCCTGTTCATCCCGCGGACTCCTTTGGCCTCGGCCTTACGAAACGGTGTTGGCTACGACGTGCGAACTCACCTCGTACTCCTGAGTCTGTTTCGGTATGATTCTAGCATGACTGGGATTCGATTCGCGAAGCAACCTTGCACCAAAAATCAGGAGGACCATAGCCTATCAGGTACCCTACACCGACGGTTGACTACGGGCTGGAATTCGGCCCTAATGAGCACTAAATGCATATCCTTTGGGGGGGGGGAAGACAATGAAGTCCTTGAGGTTCCTCGCGGCGAGCCTGGCCCTCTCTGCTATCGCGGGACTCGCCCTGGTCACGGGATGCAAGGATGGAGGAGGAGGAGAAGAATGGGACAGCGCCTCACCCACCTGGCCGACAGGCAGCGCTTTGACCGCCTCGGACATCGGACAGACCAGCCTCCGCCTGGACTGGAACCAGGCCGAGGATAACCTAACCGTTACCGGGTACCGGGTGTACCAGGACAGCGCAGAGATCGCGTCCGTGAGCGGAGAGGTGACCGGGCTTGACGTCAGCGGTCTGGTGCTCGGCACCCGGTACACCTTCGAGGTGCAGGCCGGAGACGAGGCAGGCAACTGGTCCATGGACGGGCCCTCGCTGACCGTATTCACTGCGTCCTGGATCCCGCTCGATCCCGCGACGATTGCCCCGCCGCTGGACCGCACCGTGGCCACCAATCTTGCCTCGGCCGTGGAGTTCCTGTACACCGGCGACGACCCGATCCAGCGTGGAGTGGCGCCCGGGACGATCAAGGCCCTGCGCGTGGCCGTGCTGCGCGGCCGGGTGCGCGACGAGGACGGCCAGCCCGTGCCGGGCGTGAAGGTCAACGTGCTGGACCATCCGGAGTACGGCTGGACCGCGACCCGCGAGGACGGGGTGTACGACCTGGCGGTCAACGGCGGCAAGCACCTGGTGGCGTCGTACCGGCTCGGCGGATTCCTGCCCGTGCAGCGGAAGATCCGCGTGCCCTGGCAGGACTACGTGGAGTTGCCCGACGTGGTGATGGTTCCCCCGGACAGCAAGGTGACCGCTGTCGAGCTCTCGCAGACGGCCGGCGTGCAGGTGGCCCGCGGCCCGATGATCACCGATGCCCACGGCAGCCGCCAGGCGACCCTGGTGGTGCCGACCGGTGTGACGGCCCAGCTCAAGCTCCCGGACGGAGGCGGCCAGACCCTGTCCGGCATGAGCGTCCGGGCCACCGAGTTCACCATCGGCGACGACGGAGCCGAGCGCATGCCGGCCCGGCTTCCGCCGGCCAGCGCGTACACCTATGCCCTGGACCTGAGCCTTGACGAGGCAGTCGACGGCGCCGATGTGGAGTTCAACGAGCCGGCGTACTTCTATGTCGAGAACTTCCTCGACTTCCCGGTCGGCAGCCCGGTGCCCATGGGCTACTACGATGACGGGCGCGGGGTCTGGGTTCCGTCGGAGAGCGGGCGGATCATCGAGGTCGTTGGCACGACGGGCGGGAAGGCCGCGGTGGACGTGGACGGCGACGGGGTGGCCGACGAGGGCGCCGCACTCGCCGAGTTGAAGATCATTGACGAGGAGCTAGAAAAGCTGGCCTCGATGTACGAGGCAGGCACCAGCCTGTGGCGGGTGGGCATCACCCATCTGTCCGAGTACGACGCCAACTGGGGTTTCTTCCCGCCCGAGGATGCCGGGCCGCCGGCCGACACCCCGGAATCCGACAACGAGGATGACGGGTGCCAGGCCGAGGGCTCGATGATCGACGTGCACAACCAGGTCCTGGGCGAGGACGTCCCGCTCACGGGCCTGCCCTTTGGCCTGCACTACCGGAGCGACCGCGTGCCCGGGCGCAAGGCCGACTACAGCCTGAGGATCCCCTTGCGCAGCCCGGACACGCCGAGCAGCGTCAAGGGCATCGAGCTTGACATCCGCGTGGCCGGCCAGCAGCACGAGCTCAGCTTTGACGCCGATCCCGATCCGGCGACGCAGTACGACAGCCACCTCTTCACCTGGGACGGCCTGGACCGCTTCGGCCGCCCGGTGCAGGGCGCGCAGCCGATCACGGTCCTTGCGGGCTACACGTACGACGGCGTGTACCAGCAGACCGAGACCTTCGGCGACGCCGGCACCGGGACGATGATCACGGGCAGCCAGACCCGGCGCGAGGTCACCCTGTGGAGCCGCTGGAACGGGCGGATCGGCGCCTGGGACGCCCGGCCCCAGGGGCTGGGCGGCTGGAGCCCGAGCGTGCACCACGTGTACGATCCGGTGGGTCGCACGCTGTACCGCGGCGACGGCCGGAAGCGCTCGGCCGAGGGCCTGCCGCCAATCATCGCCACGGTGGCTGGTGACGGCGATTATCCCTGGGACCCGGACACCAGCGAGGATCAGCCCGCCACTGCGGTGTCGATTGGAAATCCGCTGGACGTGGTGCAGAGCCCTGCGGGTCAGATCTTCATTGCGCTCGACGACCGGATCCTGCGCGTGGGGATCGGGGGGAGTATCCGGACGTTTGCCGGCGGCGGCGAGGACCGGGAGAGCGACGGGATCATGGCGACCGAGGCGGACCTGTTCGGCATCGATGGGATCGATCTGGGACCGGACGGCAGCCTGTATCTCGCGGATACGTACAACGATCGGGTGCGGAGGATCTCGCCGGACGGCACGATCGCCACAGTCGCTGGGACCGGTATTGCGGGTTTCAGCGGAGACGGTGGGCCGGCCATCGAGGCCCGGCTCGACTATCCCGTGGCCGTGGCCATGGCGCCTGACGGAAACCTGTACATCGCGGACCAGGACAACCACGTGGTCCGTCGCATGAGCACTGACGGGAGGATCAGCACCTTCGCGGGCACTCCCGGGGAGTACAGCAACGAGGGCGAGGGTGACGGCGGACCCGCGCGCGAGGCATTGCTCGGCTCCGAGATCGCTGACCTGGATATGGGCCCGGACGGCAGCCTGTACATCGCGGGCAACTGGAGCCATCGCGTGCGTCGGATCTCTCCGAACGGGATCATCACCACCGTGGCCGGCACGGGCGAGGAGGGCGACGACGGAGACGGCGGCCCGGCGACAGACGCAAAGATCGAGTTCCCGATGGCCGTCGCGGTCGGGCCGGACGGCAGTCTATACATCGCCAGCGAATCGGCCGGACGCATCCGTCGGGTGGGACCGGACGGGATCATCACCACCGTAGCCGGCGACGGCACCACGGGGTACCTCGGCGACAAGGGGCCGGCCAGGAAGGCTCAGTTGGACTACCCGGGCGGGCTGGCTGTGGGTCCGGATGGCAAGGTGTACATCGCCGATTACGACAACTACCGCGTGCGCAGGGTGGGCCCGGTGCTCTCGGGCTACACCGGCCTGGGCGACATCGTCATCGCTGCCGAGGACGGCGGCGAGGTGTTCGTGTTCGACGCGGACGGCCGGCACCGCAACACTCTGCACCCGCTGACCGGAGCAGAGCTGTACTCCTTCACCTACGACGCGGCAGGCAGGCTCGCCGCGATCGAGGACGCCGACGGCAACGTGACCACCATCGAGCGCGAGACCTCGGGAGATCCCATCGCCATCCACCCGCCCTTTGCCCTGCCCACCCAGCTGGGCCTGGATGCCGATGGGTACCTCGAGGGCATCACCGATCCGGCCGGCAACGCGCACCGGTTCACGTACCACGCGGACGGCCTGATGGAGAGCATGACCGATCCGAACGGAGGCACGTACAGCTTCGAGTACGACGCCAAGGGCCGTTTGACCAAGGACTCCGATCCGGCCGGCGGGTACAAGACCCTCGTCCGCACCACCGAGGGTATCGACGACGGGTACGCCGTGGCGCTGACCACGGCACTAGATCGAACCACCCACTATCGCTCCGAGCGCGAGCCCAACGGCGACCGCCTGCATCTCACGGCCTTCCCCGGCGGCTCGAACAACCAGGCATACAGGGGCAAGGACGGCAGCGTGCTGATCCGGTTCACCGACAAGACCGAGAGCGCGCTACAGTTCAGCGCCGACCCTCGCTGGGGCATGAACGCACCACTTGTCGAGCAGTTCACGACGACCACTCCGGATGGCTTGCAGGGTGACTACCGGTTGACGCGTGACGTGCTCGCGACCGATGAATCCGATCCGCTCAGCTTCACCGCCGTCATCGACGCGATATACCTCAACGATCGAGAATATGTCCGCAGCTACAGCCGTTCGATGAGGGAATGGGAGGTGCAAACGCCAACCGGCCGTCAGATCAGGGCCTGGCTGGACGTGAGCGGCCGGCCGCTGAAGGCCGAGGTCGCGAATTCCAGCCTCGTACCCGTCGAGTATGCCTACGACGAGCACGGCCGGCTGACCGCGACCAGCCGGGGCACGGGGACTGACGAACGCGTCCACCTGTTCGGCTACGACGACGACGGCCACCTGGCCAGCGTCACCGATCCGATGGGCCGGACGGTGGCCTTCGATCGCGATGATGCCGGACGTGTCGCCCGGGCAACGGTTCCCGACGGCCGCGAGATCGGCTTCACTTATGATAACAACGGCAACATCACCTCGATCACGCCAGCCGGCAGACCGGCTCACCTCATGGGCTACACGCCGGTGGATGATATGGACGGGTACGATCCTCCGGACGCCGGTGTCGGTAGCGATGTGACCACGTACGAATACAACCTCGACAGGCAACTGGAGAAGATCACCAGGCCGGGAGGAGAGGAGGTCGTGTTCAGCTACAATCTCGCCGGTCGGATATCGTCCGTCGACTATCCGCAGGGAAAGACCACGATGGGCTACGATTCGATCACCGGGCAACTGCAGGACCTGTCCACGGCCGACGGCATCATCAATGAATACACCTATGATGGATTCCTGATGCTCGAGGAGATGTTGCGGGGGCCGATCTACGGCGTCGTTGAGCGCACTTACAACAACGATTTCAATCTCGAGTCCCTGAGCTGCACCAACTGCCCTGTCATCCAGTACGGATACGACGAGGACGATCTGCTCACCTCGGCAGGCGAGATGACGATCACGCGTGACGCCGACGATGGGTTGATGACAGGTACCGTCCTTGACGGCGTCACCACCGCAATCGGGTACAACGGATTCGGCGAGGTTGGTAGCTACCTGGCCGAGTACGGCGGCGGCAGTGCCTTCGAAACGGGCTATGTCCGCGACGGGCTGGGTCGCATCGTCGAGAAGACCGAGACGATCGAAGGGACCACCGCGAGGTACGAGTACGTCTACGATGACGCCGGCCGGCTCACCGAGGTGTCTCGTGATGATACGACCATCTCCGCGTACACGTACGACACCAACAGCAACCGTATCGGCTATTCCGGCGAGATGGGAGATGCCACCGGCACCTACGACGATCAGGATCGCATGCTGTCATACGGGAACGCGACGTACACCTACACAGACAACGGGGAGCTCCTGACAAGGACGGCCGCAGGCGAGAGCACCACCTATGGCTACGACGCGCTGGGCAACCTGCGGGAAGTGAATCTGCCGGGCTCTCGAACGATCACCTACCTGATCGACGGGCGCAATCGGCGCATCGGCAAGGAAGTCGACGGCGCCCTGGTGCAGGGATTCCTGTACGCCGGCCAGCTCAATCCGGTCGCCGAGCTGGACGGCAACGGCGACCTGGTCAGCGTGTTCGTGTACGGCAGCCGCATCAACGTCCCCGACTACATGATGAGAGGCGGCGTGGTCTATCGCATCGTTTCGGATCACCTGGGAAGCCCTCGGCTGGTGGTCAATGCCTCGTCGGGCGAGGTCGTCCAGCGGATGGACTACGACGAGTTCGGCCGGGTGCTCAACGACACGAATCCCGGCTTCCAGCCCTTCGGCTTCGCAGGAGGGATCTACGACCGGGACACCGGCCTGGTCCGCTTCGGTGCCCGCGACTACGATCCGGAGACCGGCAGGTGGACGGCGAAGGACCCCGTGCTGTTCCTGGGAGGGCAGCTGAACCTGTACGGTTACGTTGCCTCCGATCCCGTGAACTGGGTGGACCCGTACGGGTTGACAGTAACCTGCGAGTACTCGCAGTCGACGGGGCAGATGACGTGCACGGACGACACATCCGGCCAGCAGGTCATCAACGAGTCCGGGTACTCCGGACACGGGGCCGGCGTCAACAATCCAGCACTGCAGAACCAGCGAAGCGTGGGTCCGCTTCCCAGGGGATCCTACTCCATGGGATCCGGGCAGAACCGCGCACGGACGGGACCAGTATCCATCTTTCTCAATCCCGCGGCCAGCAACTCGATGTTCGGTCGAAGTGGCTTCTTCATCCACGGTGACAACTCTCAAGGGAACCAGTCCGCCTCACGCGGTTGCGTCATCATGAGCCGGGCGACGCGGAACGCAATATCGCAAGCAGGCGGCGGGACCCTGAATGTCGCGCGCTAGCAACTAGGCCCGGCCATCCCGTGCCTTGCTGGCGTGGGAGCGTACCGCTCCGCCCTGACCGCGTCTGCCGGGCCAAGTAGGCAATCCGCTAGTAAGATCCAGCACTCCCCTGCAACTAATCAATAATAGGGATGAACACGAGCACCCCCATCTCGCGAGCAGCACCAAACCGGCCCCTGCGGCCGTCCAGAGTAGCTCGCGCACTCGCCCTGGGCCTGGTGCTGGTCGTCTGCAGCTGCAAGGGCACGATGTTCTTTCCCATGCCGAATGGCGTCTCGGACTCGGATGTGGACACGGATTCGGACGCGGATACTGACACGGACGCGGATACTGACACGGACGCGGATGCTGACACGGACGCGGATGCTGACACGGACGCGGATACTGACACGGACGCGGATACTGACACGGACGCGGATACAGACACCGACGCAGACAGCGACACCGACTCCGACGACCCTGGCCCCTGCATCAGGATCGAGCCGTACGAGCTGGCCTTCGGCGATGTCACGCCCGGCGATCGGCCCGAGCTCGAGTTCACGATACACAACACCGGCGCCGAGCCGCTCGTGACCACCGGGCTCGAGCTCTATCACGGCCCGGACAGTTTCTCCCTGGTCGAGGCGCCGTCCCTGCCGATGCACATCCCGCCCGGCCTGGGCGTGATCTCGCGGGTAGAGTACGCGCCGCCCGAGATCTCGGAGGACGCGGACCGGGGCCTGCTGCTGATCCGCAGCAACGATCCGCACCAGGGCCAGGCCTTCCTGCCCTTGTTCGGCAGGGGCGCAGTCGCGCTCTTCATTGCCAGCCCTGAAGAGATCAACACCGGCCAGGTGCTGCTCGGCTGCGAGAGCAGCTCCAGGACGACCTGGGTCCGCAATCACGGCAACACCACCGGCCAGATCGAGTCGCTCGCGATCGACGGCCCTGACGCGGCTCTGTTCCGGATCGCCAGCTCCACCAGGCCGATGCCGGACCGGGTCGCCCCTGAGAAGACCCTGCCCGTGAACGTCACCTATACGGCCCTGGAAAGCGGCGTTCACCAGGCCCGGCTCACGATCACGATCAGCGAGGGCGAGCCGGATCAGATCGTGGTCCCGCTCACCGGCGACAGCAAGGACACCTGGGAGAAGCTGGACATCTTCCGCCAGCCTGCGCGGCCGCTCGTGGACTGGCTGCTCGTGATCGACCACATCGATCTCGACAACCCGGACGGCGCCGCGCTCGCCGAGCAGGTGGAAGCCAACCTGCAGAGATTGATCGACAGCGCCGTGGCCCTGGACCTGGACCTCCAGATCGGCTTCATCACCACCGACGCCGCGGGCGACGGCCCGGCGCAGACCTGCTGCGGCCGGCTGGTGAGCCCGGACACCCGGCCGCGGATGATCACGACGGACACCCCGCACCCGGAGCAGCACTTCCTCGACTTCGCCCGGGTCGGCATGCAGACCCCGAGCGCGGGCTTGGGGCTGCGCGCCGTGGAACTGGCCCTGTCCGAGCCGCTGATCAGCAGGCGGCTGAACCAGGGCGGCAACCAGGAGTTCCTGCGCTCGAGCGCGGCGCTGAGCGTGACCGTGGTCTCGAGCCGCGACGACGCCTCGCCGGGCAGCGTGGATGGGTACGCCGAGTTCCTGCGGGATCTCAAGTACGGCCGGCACGATCTCGTACGGCTCGACGCCGCGGTCCCGGACCGGGACGACGGCTGCGGGCAGCCGGGCCTGCGCTATGAGTACGCGGCCGAGCGGCTCGGCGGCACCAGCGAGTCGGTCTGCTCCGAGAGCTGGTCCGGCTCGATGATGAACCTCGGGTTCAGCACTTCCACCCTGCCGTGGCAGTTCCCACTCTCCCGGCTGCCCCGGGAGGAGACCATCGCGGTGGAGGTAGATTCCGAGCCCTGGCCGCACGACGACAGCGGCGAGCACGGGTGGCGCTACGACGAGGAGAGCAACTCGGTGTTCTTCCCGACAGACGAGGCCCCGGAATGGGGATCCAGGGTCGTGTTCAGGTACGACGTGGTCCGGTGGTGCGATCCCGCGCCTTGAACAAAAACACGAGGCATGAGCACCTAACCAGCCGTATTCATTAAAACGATAGCAGAACGCCCGTGCGGACTACAGCCGCTCGAGCTGTCCGATGCACTCCAGCAGCGCCCGTGGCAGGTGAAACAAGGTCTTCCACTTGCCGCCCTTGAGCTGGTGCGTGGGCTCGCCCCGCCGGTTGAGATACCCGAACCACTCGCCGTGCTCCGGATCCGGGAAGTGGGCAAAGGTCCACTCGTCGATCCGCTCGAACCACTGCAGCAGCTCGGGATCACCGGTGAGCCGGTGCCCGGCGAGCGCGGCCACCAGGGCCTCGCAGTGGACCCACCACAGCTTCATCTGCCAGGTCAGCTCGGGGTGCGGCCGGCCGAGAACGTCGATGAAGTAGAAGATGCCGCCGTGCTCGAGGTCCCAGGACTGCTCGAGGATCGACCTGACCACCTGGCCGGTCCTCTCGATGCGATCCTGCCGCCCCTGCCGCTCGGCATGGGCCATGATCAACCACGCGCTCTCCAGACCGTGCCCGGGCTCCACCTGGCGTCCCTCGCTCGAGTCCAGGTCCACGCTGCGATCCGGATTCAGGTTCTCCAGGATCACGCCGTGCTCGGGCCGCCAGAAATGCTCGAGGATCAGATCGACCGCCTCCTCGACCTGGCCCTCCAGACCGGGCAGGCCGAGGCACTCCTCGAGCACCAGCCCGAGGTTGATCGTGGCCATCTGCGTGCCGTGGGCCAGGCGCTCGGGGTACGCGGGCAGGCGCTTGTTCCACTGGCCCTTGGGATTGTCGAGCCGGCCCATCACCTGCTGCAGCGAGGCCAGCGCCGCCTCCTTGCAGCTCTCGTCGCCGGTGGCCTTGAACAGCGCGGCCGAACCCATGATCGCGAAGAAGTCAGCGCCGATGTCGTACGGCGCCACGATCGGCTCGCCCTGACGGTTCAGCGCGAAGTAGCAGGCGCCCTCCTCGTCGCGGCCGTGGGCGACGAGGAAATCGAAGCCGTGCCGGGCGATGCGCAGCCATTCCTCGCGCTTCTCTCCGGCGAAGCGTGTCCCGGCGAGCGTGGCGAAGGTGTACACGATGCGCCACTGCATCCACAGGTGCTTGTCCGTGTCGAACACCGAGCCGTCCCGGTCGAGGCAGTTGAAGTACCCGCCGTGCTCCTCGTCCACGCAGTACCGCTCCCAGAACGGGATCACCGAGCCGGTGAGCTCCTGCTCGTAGCGCTGCAGACAGTCTCTCACCGCGATCCGCCGGCCAGGGCTTCCATTGCCCGCAGCACCTCGGTGTGCGTCCGCGCCACCTGGTCCTCCTGGCTCTCGCCCTCTCGGCGCCGGACCTCGATCGGCTCGCCCACCACGTGCCGCAGCTTGACCGGCAGGGGTAGCGGACCCAGTCCGAAGAAGCCGGGGATCGGCAGGCGGGTGGCTTCGAGGAACTTGATCCGCTGTCGCAGCATGAAGTTGGTGTTGAAGTACATCTCGTTGGCGCCATGGCAGAAGCTGGGCACGATGCAGGTCCCGGTCTCGACGGCCAGGCTGACGAAGCCCAGGCGCCGCTCCCACGGAATGCGCCTCATGCCCGGCTTGCAGACCAGCGACTCGTAGATCCCGCCCGGCGCGATCATCAGACACGCGCCCTGCTCGAGCAGGGCCCGGCCGTTGCTGCGGTTGGCGTTGACCGCACCGCCCTTGAGGAACACCTCGCGCATGCCCGGCACGTCGTAGATGAAGCCCGCGCTCAAGCCCCGCGGGTAGATCCCGCGCTGCAGGATCAGCTGCTGGTAGAGCAGGAATCCGTGGATCGGCAGCGCGCCGTGGTTGAGCACCACGATGCAGGCCCGGTCCGCCGGGACGCGGCCCAGCCCCTCTGTCTCGTAGCGGAAGTACGCCTCGAGCAGCCCGAGCAGCGGCAGGAAGTTGTCGATGAAGGTCGGATCGTGGAACTCGAGCCGGTTGCGGACGTGGCGGCCGGGGGGCCACAGGGGCTCGACCGGCTTCGGCGGGGTCTCGTCCATCGGGCGTGTTCTAGCGCAGCGCACGCCGAAGCTCAAGTTCGTGCTAGGCCCCATTGCCGCCCCCAGCGGGCTGGGATAGGATGCCCTGCGCGCCGGGATGCGCCGGGAGGTTCACCGATGGCCCACGGGACAGCACCGATCGCCGCCCTCTGCCTCGCCCTGCTGACTTCGTGCGCGACCACGCCGCCGGCCGGCGACGATCCGGAGGCAACGCACCGCGCCGACTGCGAGGGGGGCGACGCGGCGGCCTGCTTTGCGCTGGCAAAGCTGTACCTTGCGGATGCTGCCAATCCAAAGCACGAGGACCGGCTCCGCGAGCTGAGCAAGCAGGCCTGCGACGGCGGGCACGCCCGCGGCTGCAGCGGGCTGGCCTGGCTGTGGCTCAACGGCATCGGCGGCCCCAGGGACGAGGCCAGGGCCAGGGAGCTCAATCGCCAGGGTTGCGACGGGGGCGACCGGTACGGCTGCGCCAACCTGGGCGTGATGCTGCTCGACGGGACCGGCGGCGAGAAGGACGAGGCCGCGGCGAGAACCTTCTCGGCCAGGGCCTGCGAGCTCGGCAAGGGCAGCGCCTGCATGGATCTCGGCTTCATGTGGCTCAACGGCAAGGGCGGAGACAAGGACGAGGAAAAGGCGAAGCAGCTGTTCGGCAAGGCCTGCAAGATGGGCTTCAAGCCCGGCTGCGAGAAACGGGAGTGAAGGATGGACGGATTCCCAGACGACATCGTGGAGATGATCAACGAGCGCATGGCCGGGTACGACAAGGTGATGGGGCTGACCTTCACCAGGGCCACGCCCGACGAGTTCGTGTCCGAGCTGGCCGTGGACGATCAACACCTGCAGCCCTACGGCCTGGTGCACGGCGGCGTGTACGCCGGGATGATCGAGACGAGCTGCAGCACGGCGGCGGCGCTGAACGTGTTCGCCGAGGGCAAGAGCACGGTCGGGCTGGAGAACGCCACCTCCTTCCTGCGGGCCGCGCGTTCGGGCAAGCTGACGTGCACGGCCCGCCCGCTGTTCCGCGGCCGCCGCTCGCATGTGTGGGAGGCCGAGATCCTCGACGATCGCGACCGCCTGGTGGCGCGCGGCCGCGTGCGAATGCTGGTGCTCGAGCCCGGCAGCGAGGCCGACGGCGTGAAGGTGGCGCTGCAGACCGAACCCGATGCGGAGTGAATGAATGAAGATCACGGTATTCAACGGCGCGATGCGGGGCGAGAAGAGCATCAGCCACCTGATGGTGAGCGAGTTCCTGGCCGGTGCCGAGGGCGCCGGCGCCGAGGTGGAGGAGGTCCTGCTGGTCAAGCGCAAGATCAACCTCTGCCGGGCCTGTCTCTCCTGCTGGATCAAGACGCCGGGCCGCTGCTGCCAGCGCGACGACATGAACGAGCTGCTCGAGAAGTACATGGCGTCCGAAATCGTGGTGATCGCCACGCCGCTGTACGGAGACTGCGTGAGCGGGCTGACTAAAATGTTCATGGACCGGCTGATCCCGATCTCGGACCCGCACTTCAAGCCCGACGTGGAGGGCGAGACCGGCCACGAGATGCGGTACGAGCGCTATCCGGACATGGTGGTCATCTCCAACTGCGGGTATCCCGAGCAGTCGCACTTCCAGGTGCTGCAGCTGCTGTTCCGCAGGATCGCGCGGAACGCCAACTGCAAGCTGATCGCCGAGATCTACCGCGGCGGCGGCGGCCTGCTCGGGCAGTATCCGCCGATGCTCGAGCCGATGATCGAGGAGTACAGATCACAGCTGCGCAAGGCCGGGGCCGAGGTCGTGACCGACCGCGCGATCGCGGCGGAGACCCAGGAGGCGCTGGAGCGCCAGATGGTGCCGACCGAGATGTACATCTCCGAGATCAACAAGCTGTGGGATCGGCTGCTCGAGGACGACGCGGAGTAGCAGTTTCCGTCGAAATGACCTGACGGGTTGCCGTCGGGTGCAAACGAAGCATCGCTCTTGTCCCCATCCGTTGGCGATGATACCGTTTCAGTCGCACAACGCAACCGTCGGGAGGGCCGCGCCGCCGCGATGAGCAAGACCCTGCTCCACAGGCTGTTCGGGCTGGGTAAGATCCCGAAGCGATACAGGCCCACGCTCGAGCAAGAGGGTTTCGTCCTGCTCGACGAGGGCATCGGCGGCACCGTCACCTTCCGCAACTTCCGCGCGCCCGGCCGGCGCCACTCCTGGCGCAAGAAGTGGTTCACCGGCTCGCTGGCGCTCAGCGGGCGGCACTTCGCGGCCTTCACCTACTGGCAGCCCGTGGTGTTCGTTCCGCTGGACGACCCGAGGATCGCGGCGCTCGAGTGCTCGGTCGAGAGCGAGGACAGACTGTGCATCGCCTTCGACCCGTCAGCGTTCAACGACAATTGGTCGGGCCGGATCGAGGTGCGGTTCAAGACCCCTCGGGCGCGTGAATTCGCCCAGAGGCTGGCGGGGTGACCCGGGCACGAGCACATCGCACCGTCCTCGGGCCGGCGCTGCTGGCCGCGCTGCTCATGACCCAGACGGCGGCGGCGAAACCCGAGGCCGAAGAGACCAGCAAGACCACGATTCACAAGATCCGCGCGATCGGCTGGTTTCCGATCGGCCTGGCCTACGAGCTCGACCTCTGGCAGCACGTCGAGATCGACATCGGCGGCGGCGGCGGCGCGATCGGCGACGGACACTGGTGGTACTTCTTCGCCGATGCGGGCGCCGCATTCTACGTGGTTGACACCAAGCACGGCCCCGGCTTCGGGTTCACGCTCAACCTGCCGCTGCGGATCGGGTATCTCAAGGACTACCATTTCAGTTCGCCGGATGGCTACGACACGCACCAGGACACCGACAACTTCACCATCACCGCGGCGATCGACATGATCTTCTGGGGCGACCACGGAGGATTCAATCTCAACCTCACCGGAGGGGTCAAGTTCCTGGTGCAGATGGACGAGGTGGAGCACGAGTACCGCAGCTACGACGACTACAAGGCCCACTACCACTTCATCGCATCTCTGGGGTACGCCTTCTCCCTGTAGTGTGAACATGCGACCAAGGAGGTCATGCATGCGCGCTGTTCCCGCTCTGCTCCTCACCTTGCTGCTCGCTGCGCCGGCGCTCGCCTACGAGGACTCGGGCAGCTCCCACATCATCGTGCTCGGCGGCGGCAAGAAGTCAGCAGACGCGAGCAAGGTCGTCGGAAAGCTCAAGGCGATGACCATTGCACCGCTGTCTCCCGGCCAGGGCTATCCCAAGACGATGAAGTCGGACAAGATCCCGGGCCTCGACCCGGGGTTCCACATCGCGGTGTTCGGCTTCTGCGACAGCAAGGACGACGCGGCCGCGGTGCGCGACCTGCTCAACCTGCGCTTCGACGGCGTGTACACCAAGCAGGTCGACAAGGGCTTCCCGCCAGCGGCCTGCCCACCCGTACCGCGTAACGACCCCGGCGACCCGGAGCACATGACCCTCTCCGAGTCCGGAAGCCTGCGCGAGGGGCAGAGCTGGCCCAAGTGGCAGGTCTTCACCGGCCAGGGCGGTCCGGCTGGCAGCAACTGCACCCGCGCGCTGGTGCGCGTGCTCGCCAGCAGCGGGATGCTGGCCCAGGCCGTGTTCGAGCCTGACGGCTGCAGCCCGCCCGGTGAAGGCGCGATGGATGAGTTCTGGTCGCTGACCGGCTTCCCCGAGCTCGACGGTCGCCGCTTCGTGCTGCTGGAGCACCGCCAGGAATGGCACGACAACGGCGCCGTGGAGTACAAGCTGCTGCACTACGGCTGCGCCTCGGCGCAGCCCGTGGCCACGCTCCAGCCGACGGCGCCCCACCCCGTGCCCAAGGTCGAGCTTCGGGGCAAGCGCTGGCAGGACCTCACCGTGGTGATGACCCAGAATGGAGAGACCGACACCCAGCGCTTCAGGTGGCACGAGAAGAAGTGCATCTTCGTGTCGAAGGAGTAGCGCCGAACCGTCTCAGGAGCCCTTGCGGTACTTCACCGCGCAGGCCTCGATCTGAACGCCCGAGATATTGAAGGTGACCGGCTCGTGCTCGATGTTCGCGCTTTCCGGGATACGGGCCATGGCCTCGCGGGTCACGATGATCTCTCCGGGATGCGCCAGGTCCTCGCCGAGCTTGCTCCCCAGGTTGACCGCGTTGCCGAAGAAGTCCTCGTCTTCGATCAGCAGCACGTCGCCGTGATCGACGCCGCAGGAGATGCGGATATCCAGCTCGTCCGGAGTGATGATGTTCTCCGCGTCGAAGGCCAGGTTCATCGAGATCGCCGCCAGCACCGCCTCCTGCACGTCGGGAAACACGGCGAAGCAGTTGTCGGCCTCGTACTTGACAACCGCACCACCATGACTCTCGATGATCGGCTCGGACGTAACGTGCATCCGGCGGACCATCGACAGGTAGTGCACCACGCCGTAGCGCTGGGTCAGCCGGGAAAACCCGGACATGTCGAGCACGAACACGGCACGGGAGACGCCGAACTCGTCCCAGATAGCCTGCTCCAGCTTCTTGCGGTCCTCGGGATCCGGCTCGGCAGAGAACTCGAGCAGCATGTCGAAGAATCTCTGGCGCTCCTTTGACTCTCTCATTGCCCGCCCCTTCACATGTCGTAATACAGCTCGAACTCGTACGGATGCGGCCGCTTGGACAGCTCGTCGAGCTCCCGTAACTTGAGGTTGATCCAGACCTGAATCACCTCCTCGGGGAACACACCGCCCGCGGTGAGGAACTCGTGGTCCGCGGCCAGCGCGTCGAGCGCCTGCTCGAGCGAGGTCGGTCCGGACTTGATCTTCGCGCGTTCCTCGGGCGGCAGCTCGTAGTTGTTCACGTCGAAGGGCCCGTACCCCTCGGTCCTCGGATCGATCTTGTTGATGATTCCGTCGAGCCCGGCCATCAGCTGGGCGGCCATGGTGAGGTACGGGTTACACAATCCGTCGGGCAGCCGGTACTCCACACGCTCGCCCTCGGGTGTCTTGTCGTACGCCGGGATGCGCACGGCCGAGCTGCGGTTCGACTCGGAGAAGAACAGGTTCATCGGCGCGGCGAGGCCCACGCCGAAGCGGCGGTACGAGTTGGTGCTCGGGCAGCCGAAGGCCATGATCGCCGAGTTGTGGTGGCACAGGCCGCCCACGTAGTACATCGCCAGCTCGTTCATGCAGGCGTACCCGGCCTCATCGTAGAACAGCGACTTGCCTTTCTTCTGGATGTACTGATGGAAGTGCATCCCGTTGCCGGGCGCGCCGTACATCGGCTTGGGCATGAAGGTGACGCTCTTGCCGAACTCCGCGGCCGTGTTGCGGATGATGTACTTCATCACCATCACGCTGTCCGCCGCGCGCAGCATCGGGCTGAAGTGCGGCTCGATCTCGCACTGTCCGGCGCCGCCGAGCTCGTGGTGATTGTACTTCACCGGGTAGCCCGCGTCCTCGATGCGGCGTACCATCGCCGCTCGGAGGTTCATGTACCGATCCCGCGGTGCGTCGCACTGGCCCACGCCGGTGTCGGGCAGCTGGGGCAGCACCCGCTTCTCGCCCGCCTCCCCGGTGCTCTCCGGTCCGACCTCGCCGGCCAGATCGTAGTACGAGCGCATGGTGGTGTTGCCGTAGCGCACGCCGTCGATGATGTTGAACTCCATCTCGGGCAGCCACTGGCTCGCTCCGTCGAGGCCCGCGTCGGCGATGAAGGCCTCGGCCTTGCGCGCGATGTCGCGCGAGTTGCGTTCGTACGGCCGGCCGTCGGGGTAGTGTGCGTCAGTGATCACGGTCAGCGTACGCGACTCGTGGAAGGGATCGATGAAGGCCGTGCTCACGTCGGGCCTGGCCACCATGTCGCCCTGGTGGATCATGCGGTACCCGGGATACGGCGACATGCTGATGCCCGACCCTCGCGTGAGCAGATTTTCCGCCATGTGACGTGTGGAGAAGGTCACGTGGTGCCAGCGGCCGATCAGGTCGATGTTCTTGAAGTCGATCTGCTCCACGCCGGTCTCCTCGATGAAGCGGAGCATCTCCTCGGGGTTCCTAAACACGGCAACCTCCTGATTCCTGATGCGGTCAGCTTACACCGAAGGCGTGTCGGGATCACCAGTAAATGGGAGGCGAATCCGGAGCAAAACGCTTACAGGTCGGGCACGCAGATCCGCGTGATATCACTGCAGTACCAGCTGCTGCGCTCGGTGGTGCCCTCGGGGCATTCCTCGACGAAGGGGTACGTGGTGCCGCTGGGCAGGCCGTGGTGCACACAGAAGCTCTTGCCGTCGCTGCACTGCCACTTGTACTCGTACCCCTCGGGACAGTACCGGTCGTGCACCAGCGTGCAGGCGTGCTCCGCTAGATAGCAGTAGTCCCCGTAGTCGCACTGGTCGTGGGTGGCGCAGCCCTCCTCGCACAACCCCGAGGTCTCGTCGCACCAGGTCAGGCCGGTGCAGCCGACCGTGGTGCAGTGCTCGCAGCAGGAGACCGGGCCGCAGGGTACGTAGCCCTGGTCGCAGTCGAAGCCGCAGCTCGACCCGTCGCAGGTGGCCGCGCCGTTATCCGGCTCGTCGCAGGGATCGCACATAGCTCCGCAGTGCTGTGTGCTGTCGTTGCTAACGCAGGATCCGCCGCAGTCGTGATATCCAACCAGGCAGGCGTACCCGCAGTCGGTGCCGTCGCAGGTGGCCGCCGCGTTGGGCGGGTCCGCGCACGGCGTGCAGCGGGTTCCGCAGCTCTCGGGCGAGTGATCGGACACGCAGTCGGTGCCGCAGAGGTGATGGGCTGTGTCGCAGACGCAGCCGTGGTTCGAGCAGTGCGCGTTGGCGCCGCACTGGCTGTCGAAATCGCAGCCGGCGATACAGTGTCCGCTATTGAAGTCGCAATAGTACCCTGTTGCGCATGGGTGATCCGCGGGAGAGCTGGTGGACACGCACTGGCCTTCGCAGCGGTCGTACCCGCCGCTGCAGACGCAGTCGTGCAGCGCCGGGTCGCATTCCTCGTGGCGGGTCTGGTCGCACTGGCTGTCAGAGGTGCAGCCGGGCTTGCACTGGCCCGTGCCCAGGTCGCAGTAGCTGAAACCCGAGCAGCCGGCCGTGCTGCAGTCCCCGACCGTCTTGCAGCTCGAGGCTTCGCAGACCTGTCCCGGATTGCAGGGTTGGTCGCAGCGGCCGCAGTGCGCTGGATGTGACGAGGTGTCCACGCAGCGGTCGCCGCAGAGGAAGCGGCCGCCCGGACAGCTCGGATCCGTATCGGTATCGGTGTCCGTGTCGGTGTCCGCATCGGTGTCCGCGTCAGTGTCAACGTCGGTGTCGGCATCGGTGTCCGTGTCCATGTCAGTGTCCGCGTCGATGTCCAGGTCGATATCGGTGTCTGCATCGCCCTCGGGCACACAGGTCCCGACCGCCGCGCCGTCCGGACGGTCGCAGCGCTCGCTGTCCGCGCAGTCGCGGTTGCTCTCGCAGCCGACCACGCAGCGCCCGCCCACGCAGATCGAGCCAATGTCGCACTCGTCAGAGCGGGAGCACTCGGCGCCGCCTCCTTCGCCGCCCTTGCAGCCAGGTGCAAGCAGGGCCAGCGCGACCAGCGCCGGGGCCAGGGTCCGTCGGATTGTGATCGGTTCGAATGCCACGGGGCCCTCCCACGCAAGTACCGGCTCTATAGCCCAGCGGAGTCGCGCCGGCAAACCGCACCGCACCGGTCTTGGAATCCGCGCCGGGAAGACATAGGATGTTCGCAATCACGGAGGCTTCTCGATGAAACTGCTCCGACCGGCTGCGTTGCTGCTGCTATTCGGCCTGGTACTCGTCGGCGAGGCTGACGCGACCGAGACCGACCCGCTGTGGCAGAAGGCGGTCGCCATCGGCGCGAAGCACTGGGGTCTGATCCCGAAGACCATGCACGAGCACGAGAAGGTGTACACCGAGGAGGGCAAGCTTAAGCGGGTGACGATCAGCGATTACGAGACCTACCGCGACGAGGACGGCAAGGTCCGCGCAAAGCTGCTCAAGTGCGTGCGCGACGGCAAGGACGCCACCGAGACCAAGCAGAGGGAGATCGACGAGTCGATGAAGCGGCGGCCGCAGGACCGCGAGCTGTTCAAGAAGCGCAACGACCTGTTCCAGCCCGAGAACCAAGACCGCGTGCGGGTTGAGCGGATCAACATCCCGCGCAAGATCCACGGCCGCGACACCGTGGCCTTCGACTACTCGATGCGTGGCGAGGAGGCCACGATGAACGGCGTGGTCTGGCTCGACGCCGAGACCGGCACGCCGTATCACGTCGTCACCCGGCCAGACCGTTTCCCCGAGAACGAGAGCTTCAAGATCCACGAGGCCACGCTGGAGTTCCTGTTCAACGACCCGAGCAAGGAAGACGGGATGTGGCACGTGGAGACGATGAAGGTCCGCTCGAAGATCGAAATCGATATCTTCCTCTTCTTCACCTTCAAGGGCAGGGTGTCGGCCGAGGTAACGCTCCAGGATTTCCACCGCTGATTGTCTACGGTTACACCGGTTACACCCAACCGAGAGCAATGCCAGAGACGCGCCGGTTACACCCAACCGAGAGCAATGCCAGAGACGCGCCGGGGCCGAGTGGTACCGCCCCTCCCTCCCGTTTGAACTCCAAACGTCCGGATTCCCGGACCCAAAATCCGGATTTCCGACGCTGACCCAAAATTGAATTCCGAAAAACTCAACAATCCCAACACGCCCCCGCTGGCACGAACCT
>Ga0272442_10000323_pt1:0-2500 | contig 80256 bp, 54 predicted proteins | sample SSMForm2O_FD_200262 | JGI IMG/M metagenome (GOLD analysis project Ga0272442, IMG submission 200262) | Marine sediment archaeal communities from Little Sippewissett salt marsh, Falmouth, MA, United States - SSM-Form-2O | ecosystem: Environmental > Aquatic > Marine > Wetlands > Sediment ...
TGATGAGCCGACATCGAGGTGCCAAACCTCCCCGTCGATGTGAACTCTTGGGGGAGATCAGCCTGTTATCCCCGGAGTACCTTTTATCCGTTGAGCGACGACCCTTCCACTCGGAATCGCCGGATCACTAAGACCTGGTTTCCCACCTGCTCGACCCGTCGGTCTCGCAGTCAAGCTCCCTTTTGCCCTTACACTCTACGGCCGGTTTCCAATCGGCCTGAGGGAACCTTCGCGCGCCTCCGTTACCTTTTGGGAGGCGACCGCCCCAGTCAAACTACCCACCAGGCAGGTTCCTCGACCCGGATTACGGGCCCGAGTTAGACATCCAGAACAACCAGGGTGGTATTTCAAGGACGACTCCACCGAGGCTAGCGCCCCGGTTTCAACGTCTCCCACCTATCCTACACAAGCTGGCCCGAATGTCACTGCCAAGTTGTAGTAAAGGTTCACGGGGTCTTTCCGTCTGGCCGCGGGTAGACGGCATTTTCACCGCCAATTCAATTTCACTGAGTCCCTGGTCGAGACAGTGCGGAAGCCGTTACGCCATTCGTGCAGGTCGGAACTTACCCGACAAGGAATTTCGCTACCTTAGGACCGTTATAGTTACGGCCGCCGTTTACCGGGGCTTCGGCTCAGAGCTTCGCCCGAAGGCTAACTCCTCCCCTTAACCTTCCGGCACTGGGCAGGCGTCAGACCCTATACGTCGTCTTACGACTTAGCAGAGTCCTGTGTTTTTGGTAAACAGTCGCTACCGCCATTTCACTGCAACCCGCCCCAGCTAGCGCCGCGAGGGCATTCACCAGAACGGGCACACCTTCTCCCGAAGTTACAGTGTCAATTTGCCGAGTTCCTTAACCAGGGTTCTCTCAAGCGCCTTGGAATACTCATCCCACCCACCTGTGTCGGTTTACGGTACGGTCAGCGAAGTGACTCCCCGCGAGGTTTTTCTAGGAAGCGTGGATTCAGCCAGTTTACGGGGCTTACGCCCCTACTCATCGCTTCTCGGGGTTAGCGATCGCCCGTTTATTCCTAGGCGATCCCCCTACCGGCTTGAACCTGCAGATCCAGCTGCAGGCTGGCCTATCCTTCTCCGTCACCCCTCGGTTCGATGCCATCCTCGCTGGTACGGGAATATTAACCCGTTTCCCATCGCCTACGCCTTTCGGCCTCGGCTTAGGATCCGACTAACCCTGAGCGGATTACCCTTGCTCAGGAAACCTTGGGTTTGCGGCGAGAGGGTTTCTCACCCTCTTTATCGTTACTCATGCCTGCATAATCACTTCCATGCAGTCCACCCGTCCTTACAGTCGAGCTTCAGTCCGCATGGAACGCTCCCCTACCGCTCGCGTCCCGAAGAACACGAACCCGCAGCTTCGGTGGCATGCTTGAGCCCCGTTACATTTTCGGCGCAGGCTCGGTAATAGACCAGTGAGCTGTTACGCTTTCTTTCAAGGGTGGCTGCTTCTAAGCCAACCTCCTGGTTGTCTTGCCGTTCCCACATCCTTTCCCACTTAGCATGCACTTGGGGACCTTAGCTGGCGGTCTGGGCTGTTTCCCTTTTGACTACGGAGCTTATCCCCCGCAGTCTGTCTCCCGGGCTGCAGTCAGCGGCATTCGGAGTTTGGTTGGGGTTGGTAATCTGGTAGGACCCCTAGCCCATCCAGTGCTCTACCTCCGCTGCTGATCACCCGAGGCGCTACCTAAATAGCTTTCGGGGAGAACCAGATATCGCCGAGTTTGATTGGCCTTTCACCCCTAACCACAGCTCATCCCCCGAATTTTCAACTTCGGTGGGTTCGGGCCTCCACGTGGTTTTACCCACGCTTCACCCTGGCCATGGCTAGATCACTCGGCTTCGGGTCTACTCAACGCGACTAGTCGCCCTATTCAGACTCGGTTTCCCTACGGCTACACCTGACGGCTTAACCTCGCCACGCAAAGTAACTCACAGGCTCATTATACAAAAGGTACGCGGTCACCCATTACCACAAGGGTCATAGGGCTCCCACAGCTTGTAGGCGCACGGTTTCAGGTTCTATTTCACTCCCCTAACAGGGGTCCTTTTCACCTTTCCCTCACGGTACTAGTTCGCTATCGGTCGTCGAGTAGTATTTAGCCTTGGAAGGTGGTCCTCCCAGCTTCCCACAGGGTTCCACGTGTCCCGTGGTACTCGGGAACCGTTTCCAAGAAGTCCTGCCCCTTTCGTCTACGGGCCTTTCACCCTCTATGGCTCGACTTTCCAGACGATTCGACTAGAGACAGGATTGGTAACTTCTCGAAGGATCTGCAACTCCCTCCGAAACGGCCCCACAACCCCAGGCATGCAACGCTTGCAGGCTATACACAGGCCTGGTTTAGGCTATTCCCCGTTCGCTCACCACTACTAGGGGAATCTCGGTTGATGTCTGTTCCTGCGGGTACTAAGATGTTTCAATTCCCCGCGTTCGCCCCCGCCGCCTATGTATTCAGCGACAGGTGACCGGGCATGACCCCGGCCGGG
>Ga0272442_10000323_pt1:5000-80256 | contig 80256 bp, 54 predicted proteins | sample SSMForm2O_FD_200262 | JGI IMG/M metagenome (GOLD analysis project Ga0272442, IMG submission 200262) | Marine sediment archaeal communities from Little Sippewissett salt marsh, Falmouth, MA, United States - SSM-Form-2O | ecosystem: Environmental > Aquatic > Marine > Wetlands >...
TGCAGGATCATGGCTGTCAACGAAAAAAGCGCCGCGGCGCTATTTTTTCTCCTCGGCCAGCCGGATCCGCCGGAGCTCGACGGTCCGGCCGGACGACCCGTCGAGCTCGGCAACCACGCCCTGGAGCACGACCGGCCCCTTGGCCACGTCGAAGGATCGGGGAATCCGCCCCACCATGAAGGGCAGCACGCGGTCGATGCGGGCGCCGATCACCGACTCGAGCGGGCCGGTCATTCCGGCGTCGGTGATATAGCCCGTGCCCCCGGGCAGCACGCACTCGTCCGCGGTCTGGACGTGGGTGTGGGTCCCCACCACCAGGGTTGCACGACCGTCGAGGTACCGCCCCATGGCCACCTTCTCGCTGGTCGCCTCGGCGTGAATGTCGCAGAGCACCAGATCCGCCTCGGCCAGCGGGCCCTCGAGCAACGCATCGGCGGCGCGGAAGGGGCAGTCGATGGGCTGCATGAACACGCGGCCCTGGAGGTTGAGCACGCCCAGCCGGACGCCGTCCGGGGTGTCGTACACGCCGTGTCCCCGGCCCGGTGAGCCCTCGGGGTAGTTGGCCGGGCGCAGCAGACGCGGCTCGCTGTCGAGGAAGGGATAGACATCGCGTTTCTGCCACACGTGGTTGCCGGTGGTCAGCACGTCCACTCCGGCGGCGAGCAGCTCCAGGGCCAGGCCCTTGGTGATGCCCTTGCCGCCGGCCACGTTCTCGCCGTTGGCGACGACGAAAGCAGCGCCCTCCCGCTCGCGGAGCCCGGGGAGCAGCTCGCGCACGGCCCGCCGGCCCGGGTTGCCCACGATATCGCCGATGAAGATCAGCCTCACCTTCGCCAACCCCGATCCGTCGACGGCGACGATGCTTCCTCGCTACTTGGCGTACTCCACGGCCCGCGTCTCCCTGATCACGGTGACGCGGATCTGGCCGGGATAGGTCAGCTCCTCCTCGATCTTCTTGGCCATGTCGCGCGCCATCAGCATCGCATCCTCGTCGTTGATGCGCTTGTGCTCCACGACCACGCGGATCTCGCGACCGGCCTGGATCGCGTACGACTTCTCCACGCCGTTGAACGAGCCCGCGATGCGCTCGAGATCCTCGAGCCGGCGCACATAGGTCTCGAGCATCTCCCGCCGCGCTCCAGGGCGAGCGCCCGAGAGCGCATCCGCGGCCTGAACCAGCACCGCCAGCAGCGACTCCTTGGGCTCGTCCTCGTGGTGAGCGGCGATGGCGTTCACGATCTTGGGCGCCTCCTTGTACTTCTTGGCCAGGTTCCCGCCGATCACGGCGTGCGAGCCCTCCACCTCGTGATCGACGGCCTTGCCGATATCGTGCAGCAGCCCGGCTCGCTTGGCCTGCTTCACGTTCAGACCGAGCTCCGCCGCCATCACGCCGGCGAGGCCCGCCACCTCGATCGAATGCTGCAGCACGTTCTGGGCATAGCTCGTGCGGTACTTCAGCCGACCAAGCAGCTTCACGATCTCCGCATGGACGCCGTGGATCCCCACGTCGAAGGTCGCCTGCTCGCCCGCCTCGCGGATCGCCTGGTCGACCTCCTTCTCCGCCTTGCCCACCAGCTCCTCGATCCGCGCGGGGTGGATCCGGCCGTCGGTGATCAGCTTCTCCAGGGCGAGCCGTGCGACCTCGCGCCGCACCGGGTTAAAGCCCGACAGGATCACGGCCTCGGGCGTGTCGTCGATGATCAGGTCGATCCCGGTCGCCGCCTCGAGCGCCCGGATGTTGCGGCCCTCGCGACCGATGATGCGGCCCTTCATCTCGTCGTTGGGCAGCGGCACGGTGGTCACGGTCCGCTCGGCCACGTAATCGCCAGCGTAGCGCTGGATCGCGGAGCAGATGATCTCCTTGGCCTTCTTGTCCCCGGTCTCGCGGGTCTCGTCCTCGATCTGCTTGATCCGTTTCGCCGAGTCGTGCCGGGCCTCGTCCTCGATCGACTCCATCAGCCGCTGCTTGGCCTCGTCGGTGGTCATCCCGGCCAGCCGCTCGAGGCGCCGACGCTGCTCCTCGGCCATCTGCTCGACGGTGTTCTCCTTCTCGACAATCTGGCGTTCGCGCTTCTGCAGGCCCTTCTCCCGGCCCGCGACGTCGGACTCCTTGGAGTCGACCAGGTTCATCTTCTTCTCTAGATTCTCCTCCTTGACCACCAGACGCTTCTCGAGCTTCTGCAACTCCTCGCGGCGCTCGCGGGACTCGCCCTCGAACTCGCTCTTGGCCTTCAGCAGGAAGTCCTTGGCCTGTAGCTCCGCCTCCTTGCGCACGGTCTTGGCGTTCTTCTCGGCCTCGTCCAGAATCCGTGCTGCCTCCTTGCGCGCGCTGTTCTCGCGCATCTTGGAACGCCACTGCATCACCAGCAAGACGACGACGGCGCCGCCCAGCACTCCCGCTGCCACCAGAATGATGTCTTGAGCTATCACTGTGAAACCTCCTCGTATCTCAAAACCGCCCGTCGGTCACGGCGCAACGCCGTGCCCGCCTCGACGGACGAAGAGATAGGAGGAGATCGAACCGGATCGGCCGATCAGACCCGGCGCACGGGCAAACCTGCCGGGCGCCACCAGGGCCGAGCCGGCCGGACACTATCGAGCTTCTTCAGAACCTGCCTACCGACGGCCTCCCGCCGCCGGAGCCGTACGCCTCGAATCAGACGCAGGTTCTCCGAACCATGCCCGGACCATGCTCAACTCGGCCAATTTCTTTGTCGGGCCCTTGCCGCGGGCCCTTCACTCTCCAACCTCTAATCTATCTCCACGTCCGCTGCAGTGCGGACGGTTACCCCTGACTGCTCCTCCTCGCCGAGCTGCTGCTTGACCTGCTCGAGGAGGCGCGTGACGCGGTTGCGCACCTCCTCCTCGAGCTCCTGCCGTCGCTTGCGCTCCTGGAACCGCTCATCGGCGATGTCGAGCGCCGCGAGCAGGGCCAGGCTATGCGTGGCCACGGCACCGGTCCTCCGGCGCAGCTCTGCGATCTTGTCGTTGACGTACTGGGCCAGCTCCCGGATATGGGTCTCGTCGTGGTCGTGAGTGACCGAGAACTTCTGACCGGCCACCCTGATCTCGACCCTGCCGCCCACGTATCCTCCCGGTCCCTCTTTCCCGAAGGATCATAGGGGGGTGTCGTGCGTCCGTCAAGAGGTTTCCCAGTCTCTGCCTTAACACCTTGTATTTACAGACGTTTTGTCGGTCAAGATCTTTCGTGTCGCTCCCGGCCTTGCCTGCCCGTGTTCAATGTGACAAGATTTTCGATCACCGACGTCCAAGGAGCAAGCGCCAGGACGACTCGGCAGGAGGAGCGCATGGTGAACCGTCTCTGCATCGCCGCTCTCGGCACCTTCGCCGGCCTGCTGGCGCTCGGTGCCGGGCCACCGCCAGTGGACATCTCGGGCGAGTGGGACTCTCCGCTGGGGCGGATCAAGATCACCGATCTCGGCTCCGAGGTGGTCGGCACCCTGGCCGAGGACGGCGCCTGCGGCTTCGGCGCATCGCAGGAGGTCCTCAAGGGCGCGCTCACCGAGGACACTCTTTCCGGCGAGGTGCGGTTCTGCCTCAAGGGGCCCAACTGCGAGGGCGACGGCTGGGCCTTCGCCGTGCTGCTCGTCGGCGATGGCGGCAAGCTGATCTCGGGGTCGGTGCACATCGATCCCAAGGGCTGCCAGATCCCCGGTTTCAAGAGCGGCGCCGGCATCAGCTTGCGCAAGGTGGACCAGAAGGCCTCGGCCGACACCGGCCCCACCGGCCCCGCGCGGATCGGCGATTCCGGAGGGTACGACCCGACCAAGGCGGCGCCCAAGAAGCGCGCGATCGCGGTCCTGCGCGAGGGCGAGCAGCTGCTGCACCGCGGCCGCTTCGAGGCCGCCCGCCGCGCCTTCGAGCAGGCGGTACGTCTCGACCCGAAGAATCCCGTGGCCTACAACGGAATCGGCGTCACGTACTACGCCAGGCGGCTCTACGACAAGGCGCTGCTCAGCTACAAGAAGGCGCTCGAGGTGGGCCCCAACTTCGGCGACGCGTACTACAACATGGCCTGCATCTACTCGCTGCAGAACAAGCCCGACCTGGCGATCAAGTACCTGCGCATCGCCCTGCTCAACGGTTTCGTCGAGTTCGATGCCATGAAGAAGGATCCCGATCTGGAAAGCCTGCGCAAGCGGAAAGACTTCAAGAAGATCCTGATGGGCGACTTCTAGATCCGGAGGGTTCGGCTTGGGCACGACGATCATCCTCGTGGCTACCGTGATCCTCGGACTGATCACGGCGTACTACGTCCACTTCCACCTCGTCGGCAAGGAGCCGTCTCCCTTCGAGTTGAAGGACGAGCACATCGCCCGCATCGAGGCCAACATCCCGGTCGAGGGCCCCGCCCCGAAGTCGGGCAGACGCCAGCAGGGACGCCGCACCGTGGTGCTGACCGACCGGCGGCTGGTGATCTTTCGCTGGGGCAAGGAACGGGTGGTCGATGTACCGCACGAGATGGGCGAGGAGGCCCCGGTCCATCCCAGCGGGCACCGGCTGGCGCTCGAGATCCGTCGCGGCGGGCAGCACATCGGACGAGCCGGGCTGTACCTGATCTACACCGCCAAGCCCTCGCTGTGGGCCGCCGAGATCCGCCGGTGGCGCAGCATGGTTGCCGAGGACGAGGAGATCATCGAGAGCTGATTGGTGGCGATGGAGGGACTTGAACCCCCGACACTGCGGATATGAGCCGCATGCTCTGACCACCTGAGCTACATCGCCACAGAGCGCTTCACCCGCCGAGCGAGCGGGCAGCCATTATCCACGGTCCGCATGTACTGTCAAGAGATCCTCCGGATCCGTCGCTGGCGACGGCGGCGGCGACGGATCCGGCGGTTGGGTACTATTCCCTCATCCCGGTCGGAGTCTGACCGGTGAGCTCCTCCTTGGTCAGCCGCAGCAGGCTGGTCGAGTCCACGTTGTGCCTCAAGACCTGGATCTCCTCGGCCGTTGGCGGCTCGGTCTGCTTGAGATTGGGCGAGATCTGCAGCATGAAGCCGGTGCGATCGGCCACGTCCTGGATCTCGCGGCCCTCGTGCACGCTGCGCAGGCGCAGGCGGTTCTCGTCGTCGAAGTCGAAGACCGCGAGGTCGGAGATCAGCGCCACCGGCCCCAAGGTCTCGATCTTGCGCTTGGCCCGCCCCGCGCGGCCGTCGATGTGCCCGACCAGGGAGATGTGCGCCGCCTGCTCGACGAGCCGGGCTGCGCTGTGCTGCCGCAGATAGAGCACGGACCGCTTGGCCCGCTCGGCGAGCATCGCGTCGGCCGCACCCTCGGCCGGGCCGCTCCACTCGGCGCCGGCGCGAACCTGATTCACGTTGCCGTACTGATCGATCTCTACGCCGGTCAGGAAGGCCACGTCGGCGCCGCCGCCGACCACAAGGTCGTTGAGCGCCTCGCCGTCGAGCCGGGCCTCGCAGCGGTGGAGATAGCGGAAATCGGCCGGTGATGGATACAGCGTCTTGCCCTCGGGATTGACCGCACCGCAGGGCAGCACCATCGTCAGGCCCGGAGCGTGCAGCCGGCGCGCCAGCTGTCCCGCGGCCACCGGCACCGTGTCGCCGAAGCCGACGAACAGCACGTCGCCGTCCTCGAGGAATCGCGCGAGCATGACCGCGATCCACTCGTCAGATGTAGTAGCCGCCATCCTCACCCCAGCCCTGGGCCTGCTCGTAGCCCGCCTGCTCCCACCACTGCTCCAGCGCCTCGAGGCGGCCACTGGGAAGCTTGGCCAGGTACTCCCGCTGCGTGGCCACACCGCGGATCATCTCCTTGACGTATCCGGCGAAGCCCTCCTCGGTCACCGCGACGGCGGCGTACTCCCAGAGTGCCTTGTCGTCCTGCAGGTAGCTCAGGGTGCTGGCAGTGGGATGCGCGGCATAGGGCGCCTGCACCACCGCGTCGACCAGGTTCCCGGAGATGGTGATCGTCCCGGGGTCGCCCTGGACCTCCTCGGGGGTGACGATCCGATCGGTCTGCAGCACGACCCGGCGGCTCGCCCGCGCCAGCAACAGGTCGTAGGCCGCTCCGCCGAGCTGTCGCGCGTTGCCGTACTCGTCACACTCCTGAACGTGGAGCAGCGCCACGTCCGGCACCATGGCCCGGATCGCCTGCTCCACCTGACCGCTGGGCCCGGTGAAATCCCGCAGCAGCCGGCTGTCCTTCCGGCCGTCGCCGGCCGCGCTCCCCGGAACCGCGGCCGCGGGCTGACCCGCGGCTGCCGCGCGGTAGCCCGCGATCAGGCTCGCCGAGTCCACGACGTGAGCCAGCATCTTCCCGCCCGCGATCGCCCGCGCCGTGGCCGGCGCCAGTCCGATCGGTCCCAGCGAGACGCGCGGGACGATCAGCTCCCGGACCAGGCCGCTGCCCACCAGCAGCTCGATATCGATGCTGCCGCAAGGCGTGGATAGCAGGGTCAGACGCTTGATACTTCGACGGACGAACTCCCGGACCAGCAGCATCGGCCGGTTGCACAGCTCGAGACCGCCGACGGCGACCTTGGAACCGGGACTCACCGAGGCGATTGCCTGGCTCGCCTGCACAACTTTACTTCGACGCTGCACCTGCATCGCTGCCCGGATCAACCTCCCGTTCTCCTCTTCCATATCAGACTAATGCTGCGGGGGGAAGAACCGTTTTTTTCGTTGGTACGTTCTATTCGTCCTATTCGCAGAAGCCAAGGGCGTCAGCGCCGGCCGAAGTCCTCGCGCAGCTTGGCCTCGAGCTTGTCCAGCAGGCCGATCTCGTCCGAGGCCCCGGCCCGCTTGATCTCCATCCGCAGCTTGGATCGCGGACCGTCCGGTGCCACGGGTTTCTCCTTGTCCTTGCCGGCGGGCTCGTTCAGCAGCTCGATGATCTCGAGCGATGCCGGACTGCTACGCTTGTATATCGGCTCCTGGTACTCGAACAGCACGAATCCGCCGTCGAGGTCCTTCTCGAGAATCTTCAGCTCCAGATCCACGCGCAGCAACCGGATGAAGCAGCGGAACACCTCGCCGCGGGAGTAGCGCACCTTGCGCTCCGTCTTGGCTGCGGCCGGAGCGGCCGCGATCACGAGCAGCACCGCCGCCAGCAGCCAGGCCAAGGGACGCGCCAACCATCTTCGATCAGTGCTCATCACTCTTCCTCCCCAGGGACAAGGAGACTTTGCCCATGATCAGGAACGGAAATCCGCACAGCGCCTGCACCGCGATGATCGTACCCTGCATCAGGAAGGAGAAGGCCGTGGCCCCCTCCTTCGAGATGTCCGCGTCGAACATCAGCAGGGCCACGAACACCGCCACCTGGAAGGCGCCCACGAAGCCCGGCAGGTGCGGGATCATCACCGCCACGCCCAGCACCGCCATCAGCCCGTAGCTGGCGAGCCAGGGCAGCTCGGCGGTCTCGGACATGGCCTGAAACAGCAGCAGCGCGCCGAGGCCGTTGATGCTCCAATACGCCACGGTGAGCAGCAGGAAGATACCCAGCCGCCCGCCGCCGCGGAGCACGGCGAGACCCTCGCTGAAGCTCTGCGCCAGGCCGGCCAGGCGCTGCCCGGCCCGCTCGCCGAGGACTCGCCCCACGCGGCCCGCGACCCGCTCCGCCCTCTCACCGAGCAGCACCATCGTGGCCAGACCGACGAGCAGGACCGAGAAGAGCAGGAAAGCCACCAGGCCGATCGTGGTGAGGTCGACCGGGATCCGCGGATTGTCGTGGAACGGCGCGTTAGCCGTCAGCAGGAAGAACAGCAGCGTGAGCACGATGCCGTCGACCGAGCGTTCGACCATCACCGTGGCCAGCGCGGACGACATGCGCACCTCGCCGCGCTCGGCCGCGAGATAGGGCCGGACCAGCTCGCCGAGCCGGAAGGGCAGCAGCAGGATCGACAGGAAGCCGACCGAGGCGATCTGGAACACCCTCCCGAAGGTGAAGCGGTGGAGCGGCTGGAGCATCAGGTGCCAGCGCAGGATACGCACGCAGTGGTAGCCGAACACGCTCACCGCGTAGGGCAGCAGGAACAGGTAGTCGGCGCGGGCAAACGAGCTCTTCAGTCCGTCGAGATCGAGGTCGTGGAAGACGTAGAACAGGAACAGGCCGCCCAGGAGCAGGCCGACGGCCAGATTGATCAGCCGGCGCGCCACGGATCAGTCCTCACCCAGCAGCCGGCGCGGCCCCTCGCACAGCAGCTGGCGCACCGCCTCGGAGCCCCAGCGGCGTTCCACCTCCTCGATGCCGTCCGCGGTCGCGGCCAGGCCGCCCATCGCGGCGTGGCAGTCGCTGGCCAGCGCCGTGGCCAGCCCCGCGTCGAGGATCTTCCGCCCCGCCCTGCGCTCGCGACGGCCGTACAGCTTGGCCAGGCTGCCCAGGTTGACCAGCAGGGCCACGCCGTCATCGACCATGGACCGCAGCAGGTCGAGCTTGCCGCCCAGCACCAGGTTCCGCTCGGGATGTGCCAGCACCGGCCGGTACCCCTTGGAGCGCGCGCGGAAGATGACCTCCCTCGCCTCACTCGGCACCGCGTCCATCGGGAACTCGAAGAGGAAGGCGCGTGTGCTCTCGGACAGCAGCCGCAGCCGGCCCTCCATCAGGTCCTCGAGCAGCAGCCGGTCGAAGAAGTACTCCCGCGCCAGCCCCAGGGCCTGCCGGTCGGCGTCATCGGCAAGCGCCGCATGGAGCGCGGCCAGCGCCGCCTCGGCCTCCTCGTCGGAGGCCTCGAATTTCCCCGCGGCACGGTGAGGTGTGGCCACCAGACGGCGGAAGCCCAAGCCCGCGAGTCCGCGGGCAATGGCCACGCTCTCCTCGAGCTCGGCCGGGCCGTCGTCCAGACCGGGGAGCAGGTGCAGGTGCAGATCGATGTAGTCGCCCAGCATTCTCTCTTCGCCTCGTCCGGATTCCAAGTTACCGTCCGCGGCGCGGCCGGCGCAACCTTTTGTTCCGGCGTTCCGTACACAGGCAGGAAAACGCTTGCGCCGGGAAACGGCAGCGGCTAGAGTCGCGAAGATTGGAGGTCTGCTTGCGCCGTATGCTCATCGCAGTCGTGCTGCTCGCCGCCCTGGCGGCCGCAACGGGCTGCGGCAAGGATCCCTGCCCGCCCTTCATCAAGGCGGTCTGCGGGCAGTGCGGGGAGAAGAGCGCGGCCTGCGTCGAGCTCAACCAGTCGCTCGATCGTGCGCGTGAGGAGAACCGAGACATCGACGCCTTGTGCGAGCGAGGCCACGACCTGTACAAGAGCCTCGACGGCGATCGCTGCCGGACCACGCCGTTTCCGTAGGATCGTTCAGCCCCCGAACGACCCCAGCCGACTGAGATCGAGCAGCACCTGCAGCCGCGGGCTGCCCTCCGACGGATACTGCATGATATTGAACTTCAGGCTCCAGCAGCGGCAGGGCGAGCGATAGGTCAGGCCCGCTCCGGTCACCAGCGTGGTGTTGTCCGTGATGCGGTAGCGCAGCAGGAAGCTCAGGCGGGCGTTGCGCAGGATCGTCGCGCTCGGCGCGAACTGCACCTCGTGGATCTTGCCCGGGTTCCTGCCGTACTCGAAGCGGTATCCCACACCCTTGCGCAGGTACACGTAGCGCAGCGAGGCGGCGAGCCCGTACGGGCCCGCGATCCTCACCCGGCCCAGCACCTCCTGCAGGCCGGGCTCCCCGGGGTCGAAGCCGAAGTCCCAGTCGAGCTTGAGCGGGTGAACGTAGCTCTCGAGCTCGATGCGGGTCGGCCCGATGTGGCCCTCGTCCTCCCAGGGATCCAGGTCGACGGCCTGGCTCAGCTCGAGATCGACGATCCGCCGATACCGCGGCGCCCGGCCCTTGTTCTTCACACGCCGCTCGATCAGCCGGTTGGCCAGGCCGAAGCTGAAACGATGCACGTCCCATAGCCGGTCGAAGGGGTCGAGCAGCAGGCCGTCGATCTCGTCGTCGCCCTCCTCCCAGTCCACCGGCCGGAAGCGGTAGTGGACGAAGGGCTCGATCTCGTGCTTGAGCCGCAGCTTGTCGTTCACCTCGAACACGCGGTGCAGGCTGCTCGAGAGCCGCCCGCCCAGCTCGAGAAAGCCCCGGTCCTCCCAGCCCAGCGTACCGCGGTCGCGCTGGGTCATGATCTGGACCAGCGAGATCGAGGGCGTCAGCTCCAGCGCGCCGTTGCCAAGGGCCAGCGGCAGGCTCACCCTCCCGCCGATGCGCACCCGCCGGTCCGAGCGCACCTCGCCCGGCCGCCACAGCTTGTCCTGGCTCGATCCCTCTTTGATCTCGACGGGATTTCCTTCTTCGTCCTGCATCTGGGCTGCAACCACGGCCGGGGCGAAGCGCGTGCGATTGACGAACTCGGCGTCGGCCTCGAAGCTCAGCGGCAGGAAGCCGATCCGCCGCGGCAGCACCTGGGCCACCAGCCTCGGCAGCCGGTGCACGGTGGCGTCCGAGGGCGCGCGGGTGGCGAAGCGGCCGCCCTCGGTGCGGATGGTGTACGCGTCGTCGTACGCGCCGAACAGCGGCCCCGCCGCCTTGAGGTTCTGGAAGTACGTCGTCTCGACGCCGAAGAAGTGATCCTCGAGGTCGCCGTACAGCAGCAGGTTTGACTCGGTGAACTCGGCCTCGCGCCGGGCCAGCGAGTCGCGGAAGTACGTGGCCGTGCCCTTGTCGCTGAGCAGCTCCACCCGCAGCGCGAGCCGGCCGCGCCGGAGGAAGCGCTGGCGGTGGGCCGCGTCCACGGTGAAGCGATGGACCTGGGTCCAGTGCGGCCTGTCCTCCTGCTCGTCGTCGATGGCCCAGTCGTAGAGGTAGCTGCCGTACCACCGCCCCCGGAAGTCCTCGGCCACGGCGTAGCGGAACTCGAGCCCGCCGCGGACGCCGCGCTCGGTGAACAGGTCGGCGTCGAGGGTCAGGTCCAGATCCTCCCGCGGGGCCCAGTACACGCTCTCGCCGATGTTCCAGCCCACCTGGGGCAGGCTGGCCAGCCGGGGCCACAGCAGCCCGCTCCGTCGCTCGCTCAGGGGCAGATCGAGCACCGGCAGGTAGAACAGCGGCGTGTCCTTGATGTGGAACACGGGGAGCGTGAGCAGCGCGCTCTCGCCGATCTCGGCGTCGGCCTTGATCGATTCCAGGCGCCAGCTCGCGGTCTCTCCCCCGGGGCAGCGGCACGGGGTGAAGGCACCGCGGCGCACGAGGAAGCGCTCGTCCGAGATCTTCTCGATCTCGTCACCGCAGACCTCCACCTCGGCCGCCATCCGGTCGAGGCTCTCCGCGGTGGGTGGCGGCCAGGGCGTGGGTGGATCGCCGCGGCGCAGCAGGATCCGCGCCCTCCGCAGCAGCCCGGTCAGATCGTCGAGCTCGAGCCGGGCCGAGTCCCCGTTGAACACCGCTGCGCGACGAACCAGCACGACGTGGCCCCGGGCCTCGGCCACGCCGCGAGCCTGATCGAGCACCACCTCGTCCGCGCGCAGGGCGACCTCGCCGAAGCGCAGCAGGACCTGGCCCCGCGCGATGTACCGATCAGTGTCCGCCTCGTAGGCCAGGCTGTCCGCCTGGAGATCGACGGGATCCGTGGGCGGCTCGACCGCGGTCGGCCCACCAGGCTCGGCCCCGAGTGCGGGGGCAGCGGCCAGCATGGCGAGAAGCGCGAAAACGGGCGTGGGTGAGCCCAGGGATCGCTATTCCACTGACGACGACGGTCGCGGGAAGTCGACCACCACGAACCGGCCCTCGCGGAAATCACGGTACTTCGATCCTGCGCGGAGGCGAATCTCCACCGCCACGCGACTCCCCTCCTCGAAGGGCGTGATCATGTCGATCACGCTGTCGAAGGCGCTGGTGTCCAGGAAGCGCAGGTTGTTGCGGGTGCTGATCCGCGTGTTCGGGAGCTCCACCACCACCGTGGTCTCATCCGGAACCGTCACCCGGTAGTCGGGGATCTCGCTGGTGCGCAGGAATATCCGCGAGATGCTGTTGAGCTGCTCGAAGCCGATCCACTCCAGGCTCTTCGGCCCGGAGTAGGCCTCGCCACCCGGATTCTGCCCGGTGAGGCCTGCCGCCGAGAGGCCGGAATAGCTGCCGAGCGCGCCCTGGGACGAGGAGGGCACGCCCTCCCGGAACACCGCGCTGCCCGGCGGATCGCCGCTCTCCTCGGCCTGTGACGAGGCCACGGCCGCTGGCTCGGGCGCACCGCCCGTCGACGCCGCGGCGGCCACCAGCCGCTCGCCCTGCGGAGGACCCTTCTCGGAGCCGGCGAGCTGCACCACCAGATCGTTGCCCTCGAGCCGGAACTGGTGGGCCGCGTTGCGCGTCATCGTGATCACGACGCGGCTGATGGCCCCGGTGCCGGAGCCGTGCTGGGACACCTCGACCCGATCGACCAGGCCGTCTCCAACCTGGATTCCCCGGGCGCCGGCGAACTCGCTCTCCGAGAAATCGACGACCAGCCGGAAGGGGTCCGAGAGCTTGAACGACGTGAAATTGGGAATGGTGGTGCCCCGGATCGTGAGCACGGACTGCCCCCCATCCTGGCTCGCATCGATCTTCTTGAGCTGGTTAAGACCGACCTGCGCACCGGCCGGTACGGCCGCAGCCAGGAGAACCGAGACGAACACCAGCGAAGCCGCCCGAAGCCTGGTACGGGTGCTCATTACGCGAACCTCCTCTAGCCCGCGCGAGGGCATTGCTGTTCAAATACCGTAATTACCACAGCGAACCCCAAGTTACCAAACAATTTTTCCGATCCGTCCGTGCTACTCGAATCTGAAATGCGGTTCCCCTCCCACCAGCAGGGCTCGCAACCTCCCGACAAGAAACAGCGAACCCGTGGCCAGCACCAGGCCTGCCGGGCCAGCCAGGTTCCTCGCGCGCGCAAGAGCGCGGGCCAGATCGGGCTCGAGGTCCACCTGGGCGAAGTGGCGGCCCGCGGCCCGCGCGAGGTCCTCGGCCGCCAGCGCCCGCGGCCCGCCGAAGCTCGTCGCCACCGCGATCCCGGCCAGCGGGGCCAGCGGGGCCAGCAGCCGATCCAGGTCCTTGTCCGCGGACACGGCGAGCAGCAGCACCCGCGGCAGCCGCCCGGGGAACCGGTCGGGCACGGCGCGGGCCAGCGCCGCGGTGGCGCCTTGGTTGTGTGCGCCGTCGAGCACGACCAGCACCGGCTCCGAAGACACCGGCTCCAGCCGCCCGGGCCACTCCGCGACCTCGAATCCAGCGGCCACACCGCCCGGATCCACCTCGCTGCCGGCCTCGGCGACCTGCTCCAGCGCGGCGAGCGCCAGGCCGGCGTTCTCGACCTGATGCTCGCCGCGAAGCCGCAGCGGCAACCCGTCGAGCCGCCAGCCCCGGCCGCGATAGTCGATCCTGGCCGGCGTACCGGCTCGCCACGGCTCGACGATCTCGGCAGAGAAATCGCGACCGAGAGTGAGCAGCGGCGCTTCCAGCTCGCGGCATCGACTCGCCTGGACCTCGGCCTCGGGGCCCTCGCTCCAGCACGAGACAACCGGGCGACCGCGCTTCACGATTCCGGCCTTCTCCCGCGCGATGTCCTCTATCGACGTTCCGAGAAATCGGGTGTGGTCGATCGACAGGTCGGTCAGCACGGTCACCAGCGGGTCATCGACGATATTGGTCGCGTCGAGCCGGCCGCCGAGCCCGACCTCGAGCACCGCCACCTCGACCCGCTCGAGCGCGAAGTGGCGGAAGGCCGCCGCGGTCACCACCTCGAAGAAGGTCGGGCGATCGTCCGGGGCAGCGGTCTCGGCCAGGGCGCGGACCTCCTCGATTCGCTCGGCCAGCAGCCCCGCGGCGATCTCGTCGCCATCGACCCGGAACCGCTCGCAGAGGCTCACCAGGTGGGGGGAGGTGTAGAGACCGCAGCGATGCCCGGCCGCCGTGAGCGCCGCGGCCACGAGCACGGCGGTCGAGCCCTTGCCGTTGGTGCCGCCGATGTGCACGCAGCGATACGCCCGCTCCGGGTGACCCAACTCCTCGACGAGGCGGGCGATACGCTCCAGACCGAAGCGGCTGCGGATCTCGCCCAGCCCGCTCAGGTAGCGGACCGCCTCGCGAATGCGGGTCTCCAACTGCGGATCAGGCCTTCTCGACGCGGGACTTCATGTCCAGGAAGTCGAGGTATTCCTCCAGCTTGCGGCGCGCGGCGACCTCCATGCCCTCGGGGGCGCGCGTGACCAGGCCTGCGCGGGAGAGGCGCTCGACCGCGGCGCTGACCGTGGTCAGATCGAGGCCGGTCATCATCGCCAGCTCGGTGTCGCTGATCTTCAGCAGCCGCCGCCGGCCCCCCTGGACGCCGCCCTCCTTCTCGCAGATGATGCCGAGGGCGTGAACGATCCGCGCACCGCTGTCGCGGAACAGCAGGGTCGCGATCTGGTCATCGGCCTCGGAGAGGCGGGCAGCCATCTTCTTGATCATCCGTAGCGCGATCTCGGCGTTGTGGATCAGCATGTCCTCGAAGGTCGCGCCGTCGATGATCAGCAGACGGGCATCCTCGACCACCCGCGCGGTGGCGGTGCGGTGCGTGTCGTTGAGGATCGCCATCTCGCCGAGGAAGTCGCCCGGCCCGAACACCCCGAGCATCTTCTCCATCGAGCGCAGGCGCTTGGTCACCTCGATCTTGCCCGAGCGGAGCACGTACATCTCGTTACCCTCGTCCCCCTCCCGGAACAGGGTCGTACCCGCGGGAAAGAAACGCTCGTATTTCTCCAGTACTGCATTCATCTCCATCGGTGTCCTCTCGCCGCCCGAGGAGGCATTCACCTCTCGGACGTCACGATCTCTCCGGCCTCGTACGCCGCCAGAAATGCCTCGGCGACCTCGGGATCGAACTGGCTGCCGGCGCAGCGCCGAATCTCCTCCAGCGCCACCTCGTGCGGCAGGCCCTTGCGATAAGGGCGATCCGAGGTCATCGCATCGAAGGTGTCGGCGACGGCGATGATGCGGGCCAGCAGCGGGATAGCCTCACCGGTCAGCCGGTCGGGATAGCCCTTCCCGTCGTGCCGCTCGTGGTGACTGCGCAGGCCTGGCATCGCCTCGTGGAAGAAATCGATGTGGCTCAAGATCGCGCAGCCGCGATCCGGGTGCTCGCGCATCTGCGCCATCTCCTCCTCGGTGAGCTTGCCCGGCTTGCGCAGGATGTCGTCCTCGACGCCGATCTTGCCGATATCGTGGAGGATCGCCGAGAAGCGCAGCGTCTCGCGATCCGGTCCGCCTACACCCAGCCGGCGCGCCGTGGCCAGCGAGTAGCGGACCACCCGGCGGGTGTGGCCGCCGGTGTACGGATCGCGCAGATCGATCGCCTCGGCCAGCGCCTCGGCCGTCTCGAGGAAGGTCCGCCGCAGCTCGGCGAACAGCCGGGCGTTGTCGATCGCAATCGCCACCTGCGCCGCCAGGGCGAACAGCAGCTCCACGTCGTCCTCGGTGAAGTGGCCGGTGCGGCGGTTGATCCCCTCGAGCACGCCGATGACCTCGCCGCGCATGCGCACCGGCACGCAGACCATCGTCCGGGTGACGAAATCGACGCTCTTGTCGACCTTCTTGGCGAACCGCGGATCGCTGGCGCAGTCGTTGATCCGCACCGGCTTGTCATGCTGTGCGACCCAGCCCGCGATGCCCTCGCCGAGGGCCAGCCGGATCTCCTTGACCTGCTCGCCCTTCTCGCCGAGCGCGACCTCGAAGAACAGCTCCTGCCGCTCCTTGTCGAGCAACAGCAGCGAGCCGACCTCGCAATCGAGCAGGTGCGTGGCCGCCTCCATCGCCCGCCGCCGCACCGCCTGGGGCTCGAGCGTGGAGTTGAGCATCCGCGACAGCTCGATCAGCGTGGTGAACTGATCGACGCGGCGCTGAACGCCGTGGTGCCGACGCGCGGCATGGCTCACCCGTCCCACACCCTTGGCCAGGCGCATCGCCAGCTCGAGATCGTGGTTGCTGAAGGCCTCGCCGTCGTGCTTGTTCAGCAGCTGGATCACCGCGGTCACGCGGCGCCCGCGCTTCACCGGCACGCAGAGGATGTCCCGGGTCGGATAGCCCACGGTGCGCGCGATGCGGTCGCGCCACAGTGGATCGCGGCTCACGTCGAGCGCGAGGTGCGGCTTGCCGGTCTCGGCGACGTGACCGGCGATGCCCTCCCCCCGCTTGAGGCGCTGGCCCAGCAGGTCGTCCCGGGCGCTGCCGCGCACGATACGGAAGATCAGCTCGCCGGTCTCCGGATCCAGGTCGAACAGGGTGCCGGCGTCGGCGCCGATGCGGTCCAGCACCACACGCAGCAGATCGTCGAGCAGGTCGTCGAGCAGGAAGGGATCGCTGGCGATGCGGCGCAGAGCGCCGTCGAGTCGCAGCTCGAAGCTCTGCTCCTCGAGCCTATCGCGGAGCCGGGCCTCCCGCTCCCTGGCCCGCCGGAGCTGCCCCTCGGCCTTGTCCAGCCGCTTGTGCAGCCGCTCGACCTCGCGCTCGGTCGGGCTCTTGGTCTTCCGCGCCATGATCGCTCCAACTCGCCCCGACTACTTCGTGGTCATCACGTACACGCCGTCCCAGTCGTCCGGCGGAGGATTCTGCTTGAAGCTCTCGCAGCGCTCGACCCACATCCCGCAGGCGAAGTCCCCGCTCTTGAACTTCTCCGCCGCCTGGAACCGGGCGATCGCCTCGTCCCACTTCTGTTCGGTGTAGCGCACGATGCCGGTCTCGAAGTCCTCGATGAAGGCCGCCTCGGCCTCGCCCGGCTTCTCGTGCTTCATCAGCTCGAAGATGCTCACCGGCTCGAGCTTGCCCTTGACCCGCACGATGTCCATCTTGCGGATCATGAACTCCTCGTCCGGCAGCGCGGCCCGGGTGTACTCGCTGACGATGATGTTGGTCTTGTACTGCTTGTTGATGCCCTCGAGCCGCGAGGCCAGGTTCACGTTGTCGCCCATCACGGTGTAGTCGAAGCGCTGGGTCGAGCCCATGTTGCCCACCGACATGATGCCGGTGTTGATGCCGATGCCGATGTCGATCAGCGGCAGGCCCTCGTCGAGGAACTGCTTCTGCATCGGTTTCAGCTCCACCATCATCTGGCACGCGGCGCGCGCCGCGTTGGCCGCGTGGTCCGGGTAGTGGATCGGCGCGCCGAACACGGCCATCAGCGCATCGCCGATGTACTTATCCAGCAATCCCTTGTACTTGAAGACGAGCTCCGTCATCGGCGTGAGGTAGCGATTGAGCACCTCGACGAGCTGCTCGGCGGTGAGCTTCTCGCTGATCGATGTGAACCCGCGGATATCGCTGAACAGCACCGAGAGCTCGAGGCGCTCGCCGCCCAGGCTCAGCTTGCTCTGGTCGGTGAGCAGCTGATCGATCACGTCGTCGTGCAGGTAGTGCGAGAAGGCGTTGCGCACCTTCTTCTTCTCGCGCTCCTCGGTGATGTAGCGGTAGATGTACACCCCGAGGAAGATCATCACCATCTCGAGCAGCGGGAGCACGATCTTGATCAACAGGCCGTTGCCGAAGAAGAGGTAGCGGTCCAGCAGGTAGTAGCCGATGAGGACGATCACCAGCACGGCGGCGCCCCAGGCCGCCTTGAGCCGACCGAGGATGAAGCCGAGGAAGATGCCGAAGCCGAGGATGAAACCGAGCTCGATCATCCGGACCCACATCGGCCCCTGGTAGAAGTCCTCGTTGAGGATGTTGTCGATGGCGTTGGCATGGACCTCGACTCCGGGATACGCCGCCTCGAAGGGCGTGGTCCGCAGATCGTAGATCCCGATCGCGGTGGCGCCGACGAGCACGACCTTGTCCTTGAGGGCGTCCTTGGGAACGGCGCTCGACAGCACATCGACCACCGAGTAGTGCGGGAAGGTCTGCGAGGGGCCGTGGTAGTTGACCAGCATCTGCCCCCGGGTGTTCGTCGGCACCGTGATCTCGCCGACCTGCACGTCGATGATGCCCTGCGGCCCGCGGGTCACGCCCAGGCTCGGCACGTCGAGGTACAGCGCCGCGGCCTTGAGCGAGAGCGAGGGGAAGACCTTTCGCTGATGGTCGGGCACGGCCTCCTCTCCGCGACGCACCTCGCCGACGAGCGTGGCCCAGCGCAGGCCGCCGTCGGCGTCGGGCTCGAAGTTGAAGAACCCGTAATCGTCCACCGAGTCCGAGAACACCGGCAGGGGCGCCTGCACGGCCAGGTAGCGCACGAAGGGATCGGAGCCATAGACCTCGGAGCCGGTCATGCCCTCGAGGTACTTGGTGGCCACGATCTTGCTCGTCTTGATCCGATCCAGACCCCGCTCGAGCTGCTCCTCGTCGGCCTCGCCGATCTCCTCCTCGTTCTTGAACAGGAAGTAGCCCAGCACCACCGAGCCGGCGTGCCGCTCGAGCACCTCGGCCAGCTCCCGGTCGGACGCGGAGCCCGCGGCGAGCAGCTTCTCGCTCTCCTCGCTGATCTTCTTCTCGAACTCGTCGAGCTTCTTGCCCAGCTGCTCCACCGAGATGGCCACGCGCCGACGCGCCGCCTCGGCGCCGTCGAGCATGTCGCGGGCGGCGCCGAGCGTCCCGCCGAGGCCCCCGCTGCTGTCGATCGCGGCGAGCCCGTCGATCGCCTCCTTCAACGCGACGCCGGCCTCGGCCAGCGGATCGGCGAGCTTGGCCTTGAGGGCATCGTCGCCGGCCAGGCCGATCTCGGAGCGAAAACGACGGAACAGCTCGGGAGTTCCCACGAGCAGCTTGAGGCGCTCCTCCTGATAGCGGGCCAGGTTCTGCCCCGTCTGCTGCAGGTTGCCGGCAAAGGCCTTGAACTTGGGCATCGCGCGCTTTATCGCGGCCCCGGCCGCGGTCACGGCCTCGCCCACCTTGCTCCCTGCCTCCTTGTCCTGCAGCCCTGCGGCCAGCGTTCCGGCCTCGGCCAGCATCTTGCGCGCCGCCGAGAGACGGCCGGCGGTCTCGCCGAGGGGCCCCATGAACTCGCCCACCAGCTCCTCGGCCGGCGCCAGCCCGACGCGCTCGAAATCGGCCTTCAGCTCCGCGCCCAGCGCGGTCGACGTCGGGTCGACGTCGGACCACACGATATCGAAGGCGACCACCTTGGCGCCGTGCTCGAACAGACGGTCGATGAACTGGGCTTGCAGGTGCCTGGGCCAGGGCCACTGCCCGAGCTGCTGGATGCTCTTCTCGTCGATCGCGGCGATCACGACCTGACCGTTGGGCGGAATCGGGCCTCGCGCGCGGAACATCAGGTCGATCGCCTTGTACTCCATGGCGTCGAAGAAGCCCCAGTTCCAGCGCGTCGCCTCCTTGTAGAGCACCAGGCAGAAGAGCACCAAGGCGAGGGTGACCGCGAGCCGAAACGGATTGAATCGAAACAGCCAGCTCTTGATCCGGCCCATCACAGCCCCTCCGCCGCCTTTGCGTGGATCACCCTTGCCCCGGGTGCATATCGCGCGCGCCCGCGCGCGTCAAGATCGAGTGCCGCACGCGAGAAAAGGACGGTGGGCTACTCGAAATCGACCAGCACGTCCCGCCGCGACTGGTGCTTCAGCTTGGAGAGACCCTTCACCTCCACCTGGCGAATCCGCTCGCGGGTGAGGTTGAGGATCGCGCCCACCTCCTCCAGGGTCACCCCGCCTCGATCGGCGACGTCGAGCGCACAGGTCTCCTCGAGCTCCCAGACCTCGCGATCGGGGAAGTTGAACTTGATCGAGCCCGTCTCGGGGTTGACGTCGAGATAGAGGTGATGCTTGCACGAGACGAAGAGACAGGGACGCTTGCGGTTCATGCACTCACCCCTGGTCCTCGGCTTGCGGTAGCTCAGCAGCTCCCGCAGCAGACGCTCCTCCTCCTTGGTCATCGGAGTCGGCTCCTCGAGCGCCTTGATGCGCTTCTGGCGCCTCCTTCGACTCCTTCGCGGACGTACCACGGCCGCAGCCGTCACCGCCTTTGCGCCTCTCATGCGCCCCTCCTTTCGCCAGTGGTCCTCTTGTTCCCTCGTGCGCCTCCCGAGGCGCTGGATCCGGATATCCCCTTGTTCATCCGCCGACCCACGGTGCGAACCCGGCGGACGAAGCGGTTCGCCTCCTGACGCGCGCTCTTGAGCTCGCCGAGAAGCTGCTGGCGCGTCCGTCCCTCGGCGCGCTCGCGCACGCCCTGCTCGAGCCGCTCGAGCACGCTCGCCAGGCGCTTCTCGATCCGCTCCAGCTCACCGTCGAAGAGCATGAAGCTCTGCCGGATCTCCTCCAGCGTCAGGTCCTCGGCGAGCATTCGCTTGATCAGGTTCACCGCGCGCACCGTGGAGGGCGGGTACATGCCGGCCGAGCCGGCGTGGCGCCCTCCCCTCGCGACCCGCCGGGCCCGCGGCAGCAGGCCCATCTGCACGTATTTGCGGAAGGTTGCAGTGGTCAGCCGCACGCCCCGGCGCCCGAAGATCGCGACGATCTCCTGGGAGGTGAAGCCCGCGGCGTTCCGCCGCTCGAGCTCCGCGACCTCGGCCTCGTTCAGCAGCTTCATCGTTTCATATTACTCGTTTCAAGTTCTTATTTTCAATTTCTACTTCTCTTTTTGTTATTGTGAATGTATTATATTCAATATATCTTGTCAAGCGGAAAACGGGCGCGCGACAATACACTCATCCGTCGAGAACTGCTGGAAAAACTCTAGGGGGTGTCGAAGCGGAGGATCAGCGTGCCGTTGTCACCGGGGCGGATGCCGACCTCCTGCTCCCGGCGTCCGAGCCGCGGGTGCTCGGCGCGTACATGGTGCTGGCCTGGAGAGAGCTTCAGCCCCTGGACCGGTGCGTCGCCGAGCTCCTTGCCGTCGACCCACACCGAGCCCCAGGGCAGCACGTTGATCGAGAGCGTGCCGCTGGCCGTCGCGCCGACGGCCGCGGCCTCGCCGTCCGCCGGAGAGCCGCGCGCACGTCTGGCGCGCCGCGGCCTGGGCTCGATCCGGGTCTTCTCGCTGGCCTCGGCCCCGGACGAGGTCTCAGCCGGCGCCCGGACCGGCGAGGGCCGGGCAACCCGGGCCGGAGCGGGCGGCGATTCGGACGGCGGCTCCGGAGATGAGTGCGCGGTGGTCAGGCCTTCGGCGATCGCCGCCATCAGCTCTGCCTGCGGCGCGGGAAGCGGAGGCTCCTCGGGCGGCAGCAGAAGATGGTACAGGCCCGCCGCCCCGGCGCCGAGGATCAGCACGGCAAGGGCAATCCACGGCCACGGTCCGCGGCCGCGGGGCATGGCCACGGTCGTGGGCGCGGCCACGTTCGAGGGCGGTGTCGCGCCTGGCGGACGATGGCGCGTCTCGGCCGCCGGCGCGGCCGCGCTGACCGGCTCGTCCGAGAAGACGGCGGTTGCCGGGCGCGCCGCGAGGCGCTCGCGCACGGCCCGGCCGATCGCCTCCCGGCCACGCAGGCCGAGGCCGCCGGCCGCGAGCGGCTCGAGGTCGGCGATCAGCTCGGCCGCGGTCTGGTAGCGCTCGGCCCGGTCGCGGGCCAGGGCGCGCAGCACCACCGCGTCCAGCGCCTCGGGCACCTCGGGATTGAGCGAGGTCGGCGGCGGCACCTCCCGCCCGCGCACCGCCTCGAGCGTGGCCAGATCCTCCGCCTCGCGGAACAAGCGTCGGCCGCAGAGCAGCTCCCACAGCAGCACGCCGAGGGAGAACAGGTCCGAGCGGCCGTCCAGCGGCTTGCCGCGGGTCTGCTCGGGCGACATGTACGCGAACTTGCCCTTGAGCACTCCCGTGCGGGTGCCCTCCCCCGCCGCCGCCGCGTACGCCTTGGCGATACCGAAGTCGGTCAGCTTGACCGCGCCGTCGCGGGAGAGCAGCACGTTCTGCGGGCTGATGTCGCGGTGGACCAGACCCAGCGAGCGGCCGTGCTCATCGGTGAGTCCGTGGGCGTGCGCCAGGGCTGCGGCGATCTCGAGCGCGATGCGGATCGCAAGCGGGAACGGAAGGTTGCGGCCGTCCTCGAGGAATCCGCGCCACAGCGTGGTCAGGTCGCAGCCGTCGACCAGCTCCATCGTGATGTAGAATCCCAGACCCTCGACCCGGTCGAAATCGTGGACCTGGACCACGTTGTCGTGCGCCAGCCGGGCCACCAGCCTGGCCTCACGGGCGAACATCTGCTGGAAGTCGCCGATGTTCTCCAGGTTGGGCAGGATGCGCTTGAGCGCCACGCGCTTCTCGAATCCGGCCGCGCCTCGCAGCACGGCGACATATACCTCGGCCATCCCGCCCTTGGCGAGGAGATCGCGAATCTCGTACTTGCCGATCTTGTGGCCCGGCTCCACGGACTGGTGGGTCGGCTGGCTGGCTACGGCTTCTTCGGCGTCGGCGCGGGCATCGGCGGCGGCCGGTAGATCGTACCGTCGTAGGTCACGGTGCCGGTGCCGCTCGCCGCATCCCAGTCGATGGTGCAGACCCGCCAGTTGTCACCGGTCCCGGGCAGGACCTCGTGGTACACGTCGACCTGCACGCCGCCGAGATAGACCGTGATGTCCACGTCGACGTCGGTCGCGCCCTTCTGGGCGTAGAAGTACGAGTACACCTCGTACACGCCGCTCACCGCGCCGGCCAGGTTGATGTTCTCCTCCGAGCCCGGGCCGCCGTCCACGTTGTCGACGTCGAGATAGGGATCATCCATGAAGTCGCCGTCGACGCCCCAGTCCGGGCAGGGATTGCCGTAGAAGCAGTCCGTGCCGACCGTCGGCCCGGACGTGGTGGGGCAGGAGGCGCCGATCGCCAGATGGTCGTCGAAGGAGCCGCCCGGCCGCACCAGGTGCAGGTCGATGTCGCCGACCTTGGTCCAGTTCTGCTTGAGGTGGATGTCCTGATCCGCTGGATCGGGCTCGGCCGCGGCGGCCGAGATCACGTGCTCCACGCAGTTCCGACCGACCTTCCAGCGGCAGGCGTTGAGCGTGGTGTCGTCGTTGCTGTACACGTAGAAGAACCCGGAGCGCGAGGTGTTGTAGCGCCGCGGCTGGAAGACCAGGTCGAAGTCCACGGTGCCGCCGGGCGGCACGGTGGTGGTCTGGGGCCCGGTGATGGTGAACTCACCGGTGCCGGAGAGCATCGGGCTGTACTCGCGGCCGGTGATCTCCATGTCTGCGCAGCCGTTGTTCTTGCAGGTCACGGTGCGGGTCATCGTGGCGCCGCGAGCCACGGTGCCGAAGCGCACCGTGGTGGGCCCGCACTCGATCAGGGCATCACAGTCCTGCTCGGCTCTGCCGGAGAAGCCGAGGTACACCTTGGGCTTGAGATCGACGTTGGTCACGAACTCCAACGAGCCGTCGTGGCTGCCCACGGCCATCGGCGCATAGGTCACGTCGATCCGCGCCGTCTCGTCGGGCTGCAGCGTCATCGGAATGCTGCAGGGCGCGCCGTTGGAGGTGCAGGTCCAGGTGAAGAACCCGCTGGGGTTTTCCTCGTTCAGCTCCGTGATATCCAGCGCGCGCGTGCCCGTGTTCTTGACCGTGGCATAATCCGAGCGCGTATCGCTCACCAACACCAGGCCGAACTTGAGCGAGAGCGGGATGATCTCGATGTCGGGGCTGCCCTTGGTACGGACCAGCAGCTGCACGTCCACCTCCTGCTCGCCCGGCGCGGCCGAGTTGGAGATGATCTTGAGGTTGCCCACGTCGCCGTTGGTGTTGTCCGCGGTGTACTTGAGGTAGACCAGCTTCGCCTCGCCGGCCTCGATGAACACGTCGCCGTCGTCGAGCTCCTGGCGGGTGGGTAGGGTCAGCTCGAACTCGTTGCCGCTGTCACCGCCGCTGACCTCGAGATCGAAGATGTTGAGCCGGGCGTTGCCCACGTTGCGCAGCGTGATGTCGGTCTCGACCACCTGCCCGGCCTGGGCCACGGCGCCGAAATCGAGGATCAGGGTCTCGACGTGAAGATCGGGGCCGTCCACCGGGTCGGTACCGGTGCCGGTGTCGGTGTCGGTGTCGGTGTCGGTGTCGCTGTCCGTGTCCGTGTCCGTGTCGGTATCCGTGTCCGTGTCCACATCCGTGTCCACATCCGTGTCCACGTCCGTGTCCGCGTCGCCGCAGTTGCAGGGCCAGATGCACACGCCGTTGATGCACTGCCATGCCGGTGTGTGACACTCGCAGGGAGGCGCATCGGTGCAGTCCTCGTCGACCAGACAGCCGGTGTCACTGTCCGTATCCGTGTCCGTGTCGGAGTCCGTGTCCGTGTCGCTGTCGCTGTCGCTGTCCGAGTCACCCCCGGGCAGGCAGCTACCGTCCACGCAGTGAGTGCCCGGCGGACAGCCCTGGTCGTCCTCGCAGTGCTTGGGCACGCACCGCTCGTTCTGGCAGACCTCCCACTCCTGGCAGTCCTCGTCGACAGAGCATTGCGGAGAGTCGGACTCACCGCAGCCCTGGAAGGCCAGCAGCAGGGAGAGGAGCAAGGTTGCCGCCGAGAAAACCGCCCACACCTTGTAACGCTTCATAACTCCTACCTCCCTCGGCCTCGACTTCCGACCGACGAAAATTCGCCAAACTATAAAGTTAGTGTGCGGAGGAAGTCAATCCTTGCGGGAAAACCTGCGGATGATGCGCCGCGTCAGGTCAGATTCCGAGCTGGCGCGAGATGACGATTCGCTGCACCTCGCTGGTGCCCTCACCGATCTCGAGGAGCTTCTGGTCCCGGTAGAAGCGCTCCACGTGATACTCCTTCATCAGGCCGTACCCGCCGTGGATCTGCACCGCGTCGGTGACCACGCGCTTGAACACCTCGGAGCAGTACAGCTTGGCCATGGCCGCTTCCTTGGCAAAGGGACGGTGCTGCTCCCTGAGCCAGCAGGCCTTGTACAGCAGATTGCGCGCGGCCTCGATTTCCATCGCCATGTCGGCGAGCTTGAAGGCGACCGCCTGGTTCTTGCAGATCGGCCGGCCGAACTGCACCCGCTCCTGTGAGTAGTTCAGCGCCAGCTCGAACGCGCCCTGGGCGCCGCCGAGGCCCATCGCGGCAATGCTCAGCCGACCGCCGTCGAGGGTCTCCAGCATCTGGTGGAAGCCCTCGCCGCGGCCGCCGAGCAGGTTGCCCTCGGGCACGCGGCAGTCGTCGAAGGACAGCTCGCCGGTGTCGGAGCTGCGCCACATCATCTTGCCGTGCATCGTGGTGGCGATGAAGCCAGGCGTGCCGTTGGGCACGATGATGCAGGAGATCTCCCGCTTGCCGTCGTCCCGCTGGCCCGTCGCCGCCTGAACCACGCACAGGCGGGCCTCCGGATTGCTCGAGTTGGTGATGAAGATCTTGGAGCCGTTGATCACCCACTCGCCGTTCTCGAGCCTGGCCGTGGTCTTGCTGCCGCCGGCGTCCGAGCCGGCGTTGGGCTCGGTCAGGCCGAAGGACGCCGTGCCCTTGCCGGCGCAGAGGCCGGGCAGGTATTGCCGCTTCTGCTCCTCGTTGCCGTAGTAGTAGACCGGTCCGATGCCCAGCGAGTTGCCCGCGGCGATCGTGGCCGCGGTGGAGCCGTCGACCCGCGCCAGCTCCTCCACGGCGATGATGTACGCCACGTACCCCACGTCGGAGCCGCCGTAGTCCGGAGAGACGAACATGCCGAACAGGCCCAGCTCGCCCATCTTGCCCAGCAGCTCGATATCGAACCGCTCCTGCTCGTCGAGCTCGATCGCTCGCGGCTTGACCACATCCTCGGCAAAGGCGCGCACCGACTTGCGCAGCAGCTGCTGTTCCTCGGTCAGATCGTAGTCGAGCATGATCACCTCCCAGGCAGGGACGGCATCGTAGTGTGGCGCTGTTCGCACTGTCAAGCGGAGCGGGGGTGAATTGTGTTGCTGGTGATTTTGGGCTAGGGTCCGCACCGAGGAGGAAGCCCGGACGTGAGCCACGAGCCCGGCGACAAGGTCGAGGCGCTGCTCGCGGCGCTGCACGGTCGACGCTCCCTGCTGATCTGCACCCACAACAACCCGGACCCCGACGCGCTCGCCGCGGCGGTGGGATTGCGCCTGCTGGTCACGCGAACGCAGCGCATGCGCTGCCGCATCGTGTACGGCGGCATCATCGGCCGGGCCGAGAACCGCACGATGATGAAGCTGCTGCGCCTGGGCGCGGAGCGCTTCCGCCGCTCGTTGCTGCGGCCCAACCCGGCCGTGGCGCTGGTCGACACCCAGCCGGGCGCGCGCAACAGCCCGCTGCCCGATCCGGTGATCCCCGCCGTGGTGATCGACCACCACCGGCCGCTGCGCAAGCGCACCGCGGCCGCGGCCTTTGCCGATGTGCGCGTCGAATACGGCTCGTCGTCGACCATCGTCACCGAGTACCTGCGCGGGCACAAGATCGCGATCCCGCGGATGGTGGCCACGGCCCTGCTCTACGGCATCCAGACCGACACGATGGGCCTCGGACGCGGGGGTCTGCAGCAGGACATCCGGGCGATGCAGTACCTGTTCCCGCTGGCCTCGCTCAAGCTGCTCCACCGGATCCAGAACCCGCGGATCCCGCACGAGCACCTGTTCGCCTTTGCCGACGCGGTGCGCCAGGCGCGGATTCTGCGCGACGTGCTGGTCTCGCATCTGGGGCCGATCCACAGCCCGGACGTGGCCGCCGAGATGGCCGACTTCCTGCTGCGCGGCGAGGGCGTGCACTGGGTGCTGGTCAGCGGCGTGCACGAGGGGACGCTCCACTTCTCGCTGCGCACCAGCGTTCGCGGCAAGCAGGCCGGCTCGCTGGCCCGCCGCATCGCCGGGCGCCAGGACGCGGCCGGAGGTCACGACCGCTCGGCCGGCGGCGCGCTGCGCATCGACGAGCACGACACCCCCGAGGCGCTGGAGCACGGCCTGGAGACGCGCCTGCTCCACGTCCTCGGCCGCAGCGGCGAGCCGCACGCCTTCCGGCCTCCTGGCCCGCCGGCTCGCAGGGCCGACCGCGTCACACCGAAGCCAGCGGCGAAGACCAAGGCCGAAGGCGTAGGCTCCAAGACGGAGCCCTGAATGTCCACCCCTCCGGCCGATGACCTGGAGCTCGTCGTGCAGCCCGCCGAGGCGGGTACGCGCCTCGATCGCTTCCTGGCCGACCGCCTCGGACTCGGTCTCCGCGGGCTGCGGCGCTGGGCCGAGGATCACGAGGCGCGGGTCAACGATCGCACCGCGGCCAAGGGCGCCCGCCTGGCCGCCGGCGATCGGGTCGCCCTGCCCTCGCTGCCGCCCGCCGCGGACTGGCGCCCCGCGCCCGAGCCGGACCTGGAGATCCGCCTGGCCCACGCGGACGCATACCTGCTGGCCGCGGACAAGCCCGCCGGCATGCCCTGCCATCCGAACCGCCCCGAGGAGCGCGGCACCCTGGTCGCCGGGCTGCTCGCGAGTTACCCCGAGCTGGCCGGCGTCGGCGACCACGCCCGCGAGCCCGGGCTGGTCAACCGTCTCGACAGCGACACCAGCGGCCTGGTGCTGCTGGCCCGGACCGAGCCGAGCTTCCGCGCGCTGAAGAGGAGCTTTGGCTGGCGCCAGGTGGCCAAGCAGTACCTGGCGCTGGTGCACGGCGCAGTCGACGCCCCCGGCCGCGTGGACCTGCCGCTGGCCCACCACCCCGGCGATGCGCGACGGATGGTCGCGGTGCTCGGGCCGCGCACCCGCGTCCGCGGCAAACCGCTCCCGGCTCGCACCGAGTTCGAGCCGCAGCAGCGCCTTCCCGAATTCACGCTGGTGCGCGTCCGCGCGCGCACCGGGCGGATGCACCAGGTGCGCGTGCACCTCGCCGCGGCCGGCTTCCCGGTCGCCGGAGACGCGCTGTACGCACCGCGCGGTTCGGCGCCGCCCGCTGGCCTGGCTCGTCAGTTCCTGCACGCCTCCGGCCTGGACCTGCCGCACCCGGCCGGCAGGAGGCTGCGCCTGCAGAGCCCCCTGCCGCCCGATCTGGACCGCGTCCTGGAGGCACTGGCCCGAAATCGCTTGGGACGGTGAGGCAGTCCTGCTAGACTGCCGGCCCGTGAGCCTGTACGGTGCTCGAACCATACCCACGATCAAGGGGGTGCGCGCGTGCAGTGGCTGCTAGGCAAGGTCGCGGACCTGACCTTTGCCCGGCCCAGGACCGTGCTGCTGCTGTGCCTGATCCTCACCGCTGTCTCGGGCGCGGCCGTGCCCCACCTCCGGATCATCACCTCGCGCGACGCCATGGTGCCGCCCGACAACCCCTACCGCAAGGCCCTTGACGATTTCCTGCGTGAGTTCGGAGGGATGGGAGACCTGATCGTGGTCGCCGAGGGCGACGATCCCGAGACCCTGGCCGCCTTCGCCGACGACGTTGCCGCACGCCTGTCCGACAAGCCCGAGGTCGTGGCCGAGGTGTTCCACAAGGTGCCGATCGACTTCTTCAAGGACAAGGCCTTCCTGTACCTGCCGGTCGACCACCTGGGCCGGATGGCCGACGAGGCCGAGAAGCACCGGGGCCGGATCAAGGACGTGGCCGCGATCAAGGGACTGCCCGACCTGATCGAGCTGATGGACGAGGGCCTGGCCGAGACGATGAAGGCCGGCCCGGCGATGGCCGAGGACGCGCCGCTGCTGATCGCCCTGCTCACCGGCTTCTTCGAGGAGCTCGCGCAGTATCTCGACGGCAAGGACCAGCCGATCCGGGTGATCGAGAAGATGTACAGCCGGCTCGCCGACGAGGCCGGCATGGGGGTCGATCCCAAGGGGTATCTCCGCTCGCGCGACAAGGGGCTGATCTTCGTCTTCACCCGCTCCGCGCTCTCCGACGAGCTGCCCGACGTGATCCGCTTCGTGGAGACGGTGCACGAGCAGGTCGACGCGGCCCGGGCCGGGCGCGCCGGGATCAGCGGCGCCGGGCTGACCGGCTTCCCGGCGCACACGTACGAGGACATGACCACGGTGCTCTCCGATCTGGTGACGATCACCGTGCTGTCGCTGATCGGCATCATCATCCTCTTCGCCGTGGCCTTCCGCTCCGCAATCAAGACGATCGTCGCGATGCTGCCGGTGGTCTCGGGCTCGCTGTGGGCGCTGGCGCTGACCTTCATCATCTACGGCCACGTCAACCTGCTGTCGAGCGCCTTCTTCGTGATCCTGATCGGCATGGGCATCGACTTCGGCATCCACACCGTGGCGCGCTTCGACGAGGAGCGACGCAAGGGGCTGGAACGCGACGACGCGATCCGCGCCACCCTGCTGCGCGCGGGCCGCGGCATCGTCACCAGCGCGCTGACCTCGGCCGCCGCCTTCTTCGCCATCGGCTTCGTCGAGTTCGCGGCCTTTGCCGAGCTGGGCGTCATCGCGGGCTGCGGCCTGCTGGCCGTGCTGCTGGCGACCCTGTTCGAGCTGCCCGCCCTGCTGGCCCTGGTCAGCGTGCCGCCGCCGCGGCCGCTGCCCGCGAACCGCTCGCCGCTGCCCGAGCGCCTGGTCCAGCGGATGCTCTCCGCCCGCGCGCCGCTGCTGATCGCGGCCGTGATCGGACTGGGCGCGGCGATCTGGGGCACCACGCAGATCCCCTTCGACTACAACTACATGAACCTGCTGCCCAGGGGCTCGGAGTCTGCAGTCTACCAGGCCAAGATGGTGGAACGCAGCGACTTCTCGGCCGAGTTCTCGGCCTTTGTCGCCGACTCGCTGGTCGAGGCCAACCGCATCAGCGAGGCGCTGCGCAGCAAGCCGACCGTGGCCCGGGTGGAGTCGATCAACCAGCTCGTGCCCGACGGCCAGGAGTCCAAGCTCAAGGTGCTCGAGCGCCTGCGGCCGATGTTCGCCGACCTCGACACGCGCTACGCCGATCTTCAGCCCGTGGACGGGGCGGCACTGGGCGAAGCGCTCGAGGCGCTGCTCGAGCGCGTGGAGCACGCCCAGGAGCTGGCCTTCAGCGCCAACAAGGCGCCGGTGGTCAACGCGCTCGGCGAGCTGCTCGAGGCGCTGGAGACGGTCGGCGAGAAGTCGGAGGGCGCCGAGGCCTCGAAGCGGGCCACGCTGTTCCAGAACCGGCTGTTCTCGCAGCTCGCCGAGCAGCTGACCCTGTTCAAGGACAATCTCGAGCGGACCGAGGGCGTCACCGTGGCGCAGGTGCCCGAGTCGCTGCGCAAGCGCTTCGCCTCGGGCAAGGGCTTCGCGGTGTACGCCTTCCCCAAGGGCAGCATCTGGGACAGGGCCTTCCTCGAGCAGTTCGTCGAGGACAGCCTGGACGTGCACCAGGGCGCGACCGGCTTCGCGATCCGCCACTGGGGCTTTGCCTCGACCATGCACCGCGACTTCGGGTACGCCGGGCTCGGCGCGGGCATGGCGATCCTGCTGATGCTGCTGCTCGACTTCCGCAGCCCGTACCGGGCCCTGCTCGCGGCCCTGCCGCTGGGCTTCGGCGTGGTGTGGATGCTGGGACTGATGCGCGTCTTCGAGATCGAGTACAACTTCGCCAACCTGCCCGGGGTGCCGCTGATCATCGGCATCGGCGTGGCCAGCGGCGTGCACCTGGTGCACCGCTACGCCCAGGACGGCGAGCGTAACGTGCCCCTGGCCGTGGTGGGCACGGGCCGCGCGATCCTGCTCTCCGCGCTGACCACGATGCTGGCCTTCGGCACCCTCGGGATCTCACGCCACCGCGGGCTGGCCAGCTTCGGCTGGGTGCTGCTGATCGGCGTGGGCTGCTGCCTGATCGCCTCGCTGGTGGTGCTGCCCGCCGTGCTGGAGCTGGTACGGCGCTTCAAGGACGGGCGGGCTTCGCGGTCCGGTTGACAAATCCCATGACGTCCGGTGCATCGCTCTGCTAGAATGATAGATTAATACGATTGCGGCTCCCTGAAGCCGGGAGGGCCATGGCGCTGCCCGACAAGCTGCTGCCCGATCTGGGCCCCTTCAGGCCGACCCGCCTGCTCGGCGAGGGCAAGACCGGCCAGGTGTTCCTGGCCGAGCTGCCGGGCCGCCCGGGCCTGTTGGCGGTCAAGGTGCTGAAGCCCGAGCTGGCCCGGGACGAGGCCGCGCTCAAGCGCTTCGTCGAGGCGGCCAAGGCCCTGATCCAGCTCCAGCACCCGAACGTGGGACGCCTGTTCGAGGTCCGGCGGCTCGACGGGAACCGGGTCGTGGTGGCGATGGAGTACCTCGCGGGCCAGGATCTGTCCGCGCACATCGCCGAGCACGGCACAATGGATCCCGACACCGTGGCCGACCTGGGCCATCAGCTGTGCAAGGGGCTGGCCGCGGTGCACGCCGCCGGCCTGTGCCATCTCGATCTCGGCCCACGCCACGTGTTGTTGTGCCAGGACGACTCGGGCGCCCGTCTGGCCAAGATCCTCGGCGCCGGCATGGCCGGGTTCCAGGCGTCTCATGCCAGCCAGCGGCCGGATCCGTACCGCTCGCCCGAGCAGCGGGAAGGCCGGCCGGGCGACGCTCGCTCGGATCTGTACTCCCTGGGCGCGATGCTGTACGAGGCGCTCTCCGGGATGAAGCCGCGGCGCAGCGGCTTCGGCCAGCAGATCGCCCGACCCACGAGGGGCACGGTGATCCCGCTGCGGCTCGAGGCGCTGGTGTTCAAGTGCCTCGCCGCCGACCCCGAGGAGCGGCCCGAGAGCGCCGAGAAGCTGGCCGGGGCGCTGTCCGTGCTCCTGCCGCAGCTCGAGGTCCCCGACCTGGCGACGGTCCCCGGAGAGGGCGACGCCGACCCAACGGACGAGACGACCAAGAAGCAGGAGACCGAGATCGCGCGGGTCTGCCCCGAGTGCGGCGCGCGGTTCCCGCCCGAGATCGACTTCTGCAGCAACGACGGCGCGCGGCTGCCCGCGCCCACTGTGGTGCCGGTCGACCCCAACGCCGCCGACCTACCGAGGACCGTGGGCGCGTACCGCCTGCAGCGTCTGATCGGCGAGGGCGGCATGGGCCGGGTGTACCTCGCCGAGCACACCCTGCTCGGACGTAGAGTTGCGCTGAAGATGCTGCTGCCCGAGTACTCGCGGGACGCCAGCACGGTCAGCCGCTTCTTCCACGAGGCGCGGGTGGTGAACCAGATCGGCCACGACAACATCGTGGACATCACCGACTTCGTGGAGAACGTGGGCGGCGACAACTACTACGTGATGGAGTACCTCGACGGCACCTCGCTGAAGACGGCGATGCGCGAGGACGGCCGCTTCGGGCCGGAGCGGGTCCTGCGCATCGGCGCACAGATCGCGGACGCGCTCGCCGCCGCCCACGAGGCCGGAGCGATCCACCGCGACCTCAAGCCGGACAACATCTTCCTGCTCGAGAAGCGCGACAACCCGGACTTCGTCAAGCTGCTCGACTTCGGCATCGCCAAGCTGATCGACGCCGAGGGCATGTCGCTGCAGACCACGATCGAGGGGGCGGTGCTGGGCACGCCCGAGTACATGTCGCCGGAGCAGGCGTCGGGCGAGGTCGTGGACGCGCGCACCGACATCTACTCGCTGGGCGTGATGCTGTACGCGATGGCCGTGGGCAAGCTGCCGATCGAGGCGCCCAACTACGCCCAGCTGCTGATCAAGCTGATCGGCACCGAGCCCAAGCGTCCGGCCGATCTCGACGAGCCGGTCCTGCTGCCGGCCTCGATCGAGGCGCTGATCATGCGCTGCCTGGCCAAGGACCCGGACGAGCGGTACCAGACCATGGGCGAGCTGCAGCTCGAGCTCGACGCCTGCGAGGATGAGCTCGGCGGCGGAGCCGTGGCCAGGCCGACGCGGCCGGCCGCGTCGCGCAAGCTCGGCCTGGTCGCGCTGCTGCTGCTGCCGCTGGCCGTGGTCGGGTACTACCTGTTCGGACGCGGCGAGGAGCCGCCGCCAGACGAGGCAGCCGCTTCAGCGGCCGCGGACAGCGCGGGCAACAAGACCGGCGCCGCCGTGAACGAGAAAGAGGTCACGGTCGCCTTCAGCTCCGAGCCCGCAGGGGCCGAGGTATTTCGGGGCGAGGCCAAGAAACCGCTGGGCCGGACGCCCTTCTCCACCGCGCTGGCGCCCTCGGACGAGCCGATCGACTTCGTGTTCAGGCTCGACGGACACGCGGCCGCCACCGAGCACGCCGCGATCGCGGAGGGCACCAAGATCCACGCCGAGCTGACGCCGAGGCAGGCCAAGAAGCCGAAGAAGAGGAGAAAAAAGAAGGCGGCCCGCAAGGGTAAGCGCCCGAAGAAAAAGAAGAAAAAGAAGAAGGGCTCCGGCCCTGTAGACGAGGACGAGACACTCGACCCATTTGCATTGTAGAATACGCGATTGGGCATCTGTCGGAGGTCGAGGATGCGGTTGCTCGTCTGTGCATCGACGCTCGTGCTTCTGGCCGCTGCCGGGCCGACGCGGGCCGGCGATCCCGCGGTGGAGCAGGCCAAGGCCCACTTCGCCGAGGCCCAGAAGCACTTCAAGCTCGGCCGCTTCGACGAGGCGCTGGCCGAGTACACCAAGGCGTACGAGGCCAAGGCGCTGCCCGCCTTCCTGTTCAACATCGGCCAGTGTCACCGCAAGCTCGAGCGCTATGACAAGGCGATCCACTTCTACAAATCGTACCTGCGGGACATGCCCGAGGCGCCGAATCGCAAGCTGGTCGATGACCTGATCTCCAAGTCAAAGCAGGCACTCGAGGAGCAACGCAAGGCCGAGGAGGAGCGGCTCGCCTCCGAGGAGGCGCGCAAACTCGAGGAGCAGGAGCAGCGGGAGCGAAAGGCCGAGGAGGCGCGGCTGCAGGCCGAGCTCGAGAAGGCCCGCATCCAGGCCGAGGTGGAGAAGGCCAAGCTGGCCGCGGGCGAGAAAGACGGAGATCCGCCGGTGTATACAACCTGGTGGTTCTGGACCATCATCGGTGGAGTTGCCGCGGCCGGCATCGCCGGCGGCGTGGTCGGGGGTGTGCTCACGGGCGGCGGAGATACGAGAACGATCCTTCCTTACGGCACCGCGGGCACGATTGACGGACGCAGCCGGTGATGGCGATAATTCGTCAGCCAATCGCCCGCTGGCTGCTCGTCGCAAGCCTGCACCTCGGCCTGGCCTGCGAGGGCACCCGGACCGAGATCCAGACCGGCCTGACCGGCGCGATCCTCACGATCAACTACGAAGCCACTCTCGGCCTGAACCAGCTTAGGATACAGGGGCTGCTCGAGGGCGCGCCGGCCTTTCCGCCGGCCCTGCGGCCGGAGCGGCCCCGGGCGCTGAACGCGTCGGGCCAGGAGACCGTGGCGATCGTGCTCGACGAGGACGACGACGGCAAGGATCTGATCATCTTCGTCGATGGGCTGGCCGGCACCGAGACCCAAGCCTCGGCCGAGACCACGGTCGCGCTCGAGGCCGGCCGGATGAAGACAGCCACGGTATCGCTCGGCGCGGCCGAGACCTGCGGCGACGGCAACGTACGCACGGGCGTTGAGGAATGCGACGACAACGGAAACGCCAATGACGACGGCTGCTCCGAGCTGTGCCAGATCGAACCGGGTTACGTCTGTGCCGGCGAGCCCTCGGTCTGCAACCCGACCTGCGGCAACGGCGTGCTCGATCCGGGCGAGGAATGCGACGACCATGACCTGGAGAGCAGCGACGGGTGCAATGACAACTGCCGCATCGAGCCGGGCTTTGCCTGCACCACAGACGAGCCCTCGGTCTGTGCACGGACCTGCGGCGACGGCAAGGTCGATCAGGCGAGCGAGGACTGCGACGACGGAGACCTGGACATCGGCGACGGCTGCTCGGCGAGCTGTCGGCTGGAGCCTGGGTTCGCCTGCATTGGCGAGCCCTCGGTCTGCGCTTTCACCTGCGGCAACGGCGCGATCGACGACGGTGAAGACTGCGACGACGACAACGCCAATCCGGACGACGGATGCTCGGCCAACTGCAAGGTGGAGGATTACTACGAGTGCCATGACGAGCCCTCGGTCTGCGACGGCATCTGCGGCGACGGCAAGATCCGCGGCACCGAGACCTGCGACGACAAGGGCATCGAGCCCGGTGACGGCTGCTCGGACCTCTGCCAGGAGGAGGACGGATACGCCTGCCAGGACGAGCCCTCGGTCTGCGACACGGTCTGCGGCGACGGCAAGATCCGCGGAGACGAGACCTGCGACGACGAGAACCCCAACGACAACGACGGCTGCTCCGCGGCCTGCGCGATCGAGGATTATTACACCTGCGAGGACGAGCCCTCGGTCTGCGACGGCATCTGCGGCGACGGCAAGATCCGCGGCACCGAGACCTGCGACGACGAGGGCATCGAGCCCGGTGACGGCTGCTCGGACCTCTGCCAGGAGGAGGACGGGTACGCATGCCAGGACGAACCCTCGGTCTGCGACACGGTCTGCGGCGACGGCAAGATCCGCGGAGACGAGGCCTGCGACGACGAGAACCCCAACGACAACGACGGCTGCTCCGCGGCCTGCGCGATCGAGGATTACTACACCTGCGAGGACGAGCCCTCGATCTGCGACGGCATCTGCGGCGACGGCAAGATCCGCGGCACCGAGCAGTGCGACGACGAGGACCTCGAGCCCGGTGACGGCTGCGACGGGAGCTGCACCCGCGAGCAGGGCTGGACCTGCGAGGGCGAACCCTCGGTATGCAACGACTGCGGCAACGGCACGGTCGAGGGCAACGAGGTCTGCGACGACAACGACTTCGGCGGCGCGACCTGCCACAGCTTGGGCATGCGCGACGGCGACCTGAGCTGCCATCCCAACTGCGACACGATCCGCACCAACGGCTGCGGCGACACGATCAGCAACCCGGGCCACCTGAAGCAGGCCATCACCGAGGCATACGCCAGCGACGGGCACGAGACTATCTCGATCCACGGAGGAACGTACAATCTCGCAGACACTCTGCTCCTCGACGAGTGCGACGACGCGGCCTGCACTGGCAACGAGCCCTTTGGCCTCACCCTGCAGCCGCTCGACGACACGCCGGTGGTAATCACCATGGGTGCGGGCACGGCGGTCGAGGTGCGCACCGGCAACAACGTGCTCTTCGGGCTCGAGCTGCGCGACACGCAGGATGGGATCATGCTCCCGGTCGGCCCGGACGCCGGGGGCAACACGGTGAGCCACATGCTGTTCAGCAATCCGACGACCGGGCCGCGGGACACGCTCCAGGTCGGCTCCGACGGCAACACCATCGAGGCCAACCGCTTCGAGAACGCGTCCGGCACGGCCGGCACGACCGCGATCGCGGTCAGCGGCGCGGACAGCGTGATCGCGATGAACGCGATCCACGGGCCGTACGCCGCGGCGATCTCGGTGGACACGGCGGGCGGCACCACGCTGCTCGATCACAACAGCTTGATGCTGGCCGAGGATCTCGCCGGCACCGGCGTATCGCTGACAAGCTCGATGCTGTGCCTGCGCAACAACATCATATACGGCGATGGCACCACCATCGGGTACGCGCTCGACACCGCCACCCTGGGCGACGCCGCAGCGTGCGGCGGCAGCGCCACTGGCAACAACGTGAATCTCAACCACGCGACAGACTGCAATGGCGCCGATTGTATGGCCGCGTGTGACGGCGGCGGCGTGCTCTGCGATCTGACCGATGACCCGGGCTTCTCGAACGCAGGTCTCTGCCTCGACGCGGCGAGCCTGCTGATCGATGCCGGACTGGACCTGGGCTATGATCTTTGGGACTCAGACCCGCTGCCTTTCAACAGCACCGCCCCCGAGGTCGGCGCGAGAGAGAGCGCGGTGTCACGCCGGTTCGGCGGCGTGGTCAGCAACTGCCCCTGATCTTTGGTAGGAACCGGCAGACACAACGAGTGGATCCAGCATGCGTAGTTTCAGCAAAAGTGTGACAATCCGTCCTATACGAAAGACAGCATCATAACACCGCGATAATCATCGACAAGGGAAGCGCGTTCCTGGCGCAGCCAGACAGACGATGCGAATGGTTGAGCTAGGATAGCACCCGTGCTAAATGGTATTATACTATGACGATGTGGGATCGGGTTGACGAGGATGAGTAGCGGAGCCGACATCCTGCTGATCGGCAGGCAAGACGATCATGTGTACAGCGCGGCCGCGTCCGCGGCCGAGAAGCGCGGACACGGCATCATCACCCCCGAGACCACGGCCGATGCGCTCAAGCACCACCGCACCGACGGCGCCGAGGTGGTGCTGCTGTTCCTGCCCCTGCCCGACGCCGGCGGCGGTCGGGTGCTGAACCAGATCATCGCCCGCGATCCCCGGGCGATCGTACTCGTCTCGGGCAAGGACGACGAGCTGATTCACGGCGCCGATGCGGTCGAACGCGGCGCATACCTCTACCTCACCGATCCGACCAACGAGGAGGAGTTGCTCGCCGCGCTCGGCCTGGCCCTTGGCGCGCGCCAGTCCGACGCCGAGCTGCGCTACCTGCGGCGCAAGGACGCCGAGGGCTCGGACTGGCAGAGCATCGTCGGCCGCAGCGCGGGCATGCGCGCGGCCAACATCATGGTGCGCAAGATCTGCCGCCGCACGATGATGGGCGGCTCGCCGCCGGTGCTGATCACCGGCGAGACCGGCACCGGCAAGGGCCTGTTCGCCAAGGCGATCCACTACAACAGCATCCGCCGCGGCCGCGCCTTCGTCGAGCTGAACATCGCCGCGGTTCCGGCCACGCTGCTCGAGGCCGAGCTGTTCGGCCACGAGCGCGGCGCCTTCACCGACGCCCACTCGGCCCGCGCCGGCCTGTTCGAGGTGGCGCACCAGGGCACGCTGTTCCTCGACGAGATCGGCGCGATGCCGCTGGAGCTGCAGGCCAAGCTGCTCTCCGTGGTGGAGGAGTGCTCGATCCGCCGGCTCGGCGGCAACGAGCCCAAGCCGATCGACGTGCAGCTTGTCACCGCCACCAGCCGCGACGTGGAGGCGATGACCGAGCGCGGCGAGTTCGCCGACGACCTGTACCACCGACTCAACGTGGTGCGCATCGAGCTGCCGCCGCTGCGCGAGCGCGGTGAGGACAAGCTGCTGCTGGCCGAGACCTTCCTCGAGTCGCTGTGCCGCGACTACGGCCTGCCGATCAAGCGCCTGAACTCCGGCGCGCGCCGCGCCATCGACCGCTACCCCTGGCCGGGCAATGTCCGCGAGCTGCGCAACTGCCTCGAGCGGCTGGTGCTGCTGGAGGACGAGATCTCGATCAAGGAGGAGCAGCTGCGCATCGGAACGCGCAGGAGCGGCGGCTCCATCCGCGGCAACGGCTCATCGATCGAGATCGTGTTCCCGGCCGGGGGCCTCTCGCTCGACGAAGTGGAGCGCGAGATCATCCGCAAGGCGCTGGAGCGGGCCGGGGGCAACCTGTCGCGCGCGGCGCGGCTGCTGTCGATCTCCAGGGACACCCTGGTCTACCGGGTGAGGAAACACGGGCTGTCGGAGAACGAGACGAAGCGCAAGCGCGGGACGGATTAGTCCTTCACGCCGAGGAACTTCCGGGCAAAGGTGTAGAACTCGCCCGGACCCATGTACAGGATCTCCACACCGCCGATGACCACGGTGTCGCCGGACTGCAGCGTGCGCTCCTGGCCCGGTTCGAGGTTGTCGCCGTTGACCCAGGTGCCCGAGGTCGAGTCGTTGTCCTGGATCACGTAGCGGTCGTTCCGGTTCTCGACCCAGGCGTGCTCCCGCGAGACCGAGGCATCGTTGAGGTAGATGTCGCAGAACAGGCTACAGCCGATGAGGAAGCGCTTCTTGTCGTCGCCCGTGGTGATCGGGTACACGGCAAAGGCCTTCTCCTTGGGCACGGCGTTCCCGGCCTGGGGCGACGGCGTGTCTCCGATCGCCAGGCGGAACATCGTCTCCCCGGGAGAGGCGCTGGTGGTCGGCTTGAGCGGTGCCGCAGCCTTGTCGTGCACCAGCACCGGCGGCGGCCTCACCGCGAGGAACTGCTTGAGGGTCATCGATTTGCACATCTTGAGGTAGTCGCCGATATGCTGCATGGCGAGCCCCCGCCTTCATTTCCACAGATCGGATATCCAGATGCGCCGCAATTGTCAACTGGCTGGACGCACCCTGCTCGCCCGGCCCGAAGCTGCTCGCGCGGACATCGCGCGAGAACCTGCCCGCGTGCCGGCGGGCTAGTGGGTGAAATGACAGAAATAGGTCATATACCGCATTCTTGGCTGGTGACCGGATGGCAGGCCGTGAATCATTGTTGCGTAATCCCAACGAGTTATCGAAACAGCGGCCCTGGCACGGTGATTGCTAGATATCTGCAGATATTTCGGGAGGATATCGAAATTTCATGACTGCCTCGCTTCCAGACCTCGGTCCGCTCAAGCCCAGCCGCCTGCTCGGCGAGGGTGGCATGGGCAAGGTGTACCTGGCGCAGCTGCCGGATCAATCGGGCTGGCTCGCGGTCAAGATGCTCCGGCCAGACCTGGCCCAGGACGAGACGGCAGCGAGCCGCTTCATCGACATTGCCGAGGCCATGTCCCGGATCCAGCACGACAACGTGGCCAAGGTGTTCGAGGCGCGCCGCCTGGGTCCGGACCGGGTGGTCATGGCCATGGAGTACCTCGAGGGCCGGGACTTGAGCGAGGTGATCGCCGAGGCCGGCGAGCTGGATCCGTCCGATGTGGTCCGCATCGGCAAGCAGGTCAGCGCCGGGCTGGCCGAGGCGCACCGCGCCGGCATCGCCCACCTCGACCTCAAGCCGGAGAACGTGTTCCTGGTCAAGGACACCGAGGGCGAGGAGCAGGTCAAGCTGCTCGATTTCGGCATCGGCGAGCTGCGCTCCGCGGCCGAGGCGGGGGCGGCCCGCATCGACGCCTCGGGCTTGCCCGTGGGCACGCCCGAGTACTGGTCTCCCGAGCAGGCGGTGGGCGGATCCCTCGATCCGCGCTCCGACGTGTACTCCCTGGGCGTGATGCTGTACGAGGCACTCGCCGGCAAGACGCCGTTCTACTCGCACAGCGTGTCCGACATGGTCGAGGCCCACCAGCGCACAGCGCCCAAGACGATCGACCGACCGACCGGCCGCGCGCCCGTGCCGCGGAAGCTCGAGAAGCTGGTGCTCAGGTGCCTGGCCAAGGATCCGGCCCAGCGCTTCGGCAGCGCGGATGAGCTGGCCCGGGAGCTCGACGCCCTGGCCCAGCCCGTGTTGCGCGCCAGCCGGCCCGGACCGCCGTCCACGGGCGAGCCGGTCAAGCGCAAGAGCGGAGTCAGCGATCTGGGCGGGACCAGGCCCAGCTCGCGCTTCGGCCGCACCTGCCCCAAGTGCGGCCTGCACTACGCGCCCGAGGTCGAGTTCTGCCCCAAGGACGGCGAGCGCCTGCCCGAGGTCCACACCCTGCCCACCGGCGATGACGATCCGATCGTGGGCGAGCAGATCGGCAGCTACCGCATCCTGCGCATGATCGGCGAGGGCGGCATGGGCCGGGTGTACCTCGCCGAGCACACCCTGCTCGGCCGCAAGGTGGCGCTGAAGATGCTGCTCTCCGAGTATTCCAAGGACAAGAACGCGGTGAGCCGCTTCTTCCACGAGGCGCGCGCGGTGAACCAGATCGGCCACGCCAACATCGTGGACATCACCGACTTCGTGGAGCACGTGGGCGGGGACAACTACTACGTGATGGAGTTCCTCGACGGGATGTCCCTGCACTCGGAGATGAAGAAGCACAAGCAGATCCAGGCCGAGCGTATCGTGAACATCGGCCGACAGGTCAGCAGCGCGCTGGCCGCGTCGCACAAGGCCGGCATCGTGCACCGCGACCTCAAGCCGGAGAACATCTTCCTGATCGAGAACCTCGATCGTCCGGACTTCGTCAAGCTGCTCGACTTTGGCATCGCCAAGCTGGTGAATGCCTCGGGCGACTCGCTGCAGAAGACCCGCGCCGGCGCGGTGATGGGCACGCCCGAGTACATGTCGCCCGAGCAGGCCTCGGCCGAGGAGGTCGACGGCCGCACCGACATCTACTCCCTGGGCGTGATCCTGTACGAGATGGCCTGCGGCGAGGTGCCGATCAAGGCCTCCAGCTTCAGCCAGATGCTGTTCAAGCTGCTCAACACCGAGCCGCGGCGGCCGAGCACGATCCAGGGCCTGCGCCTGCCGATCCCGGCCGGGCTGGAGGCGGTGGTCCTCAAGTGCCTGGCCAAGGATCCCGGGGAGCGCTTCCAGAGCATGGACGAGCTGGGCGCGGCCCTGGAGCAGGCGATCGACGCCGATCCCGCTGCCTTTGGCTCGCTCGATGATGACGAGGTCGCGCCCAAGCGGCGGACCGGGCTGTACGCGGTGCTGGCCGCGCTGGTGGCGGCCGCGGCCGTTGGCGGGTACCTCGCCTACGATCGGTTCGCCGGCTCGGGCACCGGCGCCACCCCTGCGCCGACCGAGCCTACTGCGCCCGTCGTTGCGCCTGCCGAGGTCACGCCCAAGCCGGAGGCGAAGACGAAACCTGCCACGCCGGCCAAGGTCGAGATCACCTTCGACTCCAAGCCCCACGGCGCCGAGGTATTCCGCAACGGAGATGAGGTGGCGCTGGGTACGACGCCCTTCACCGCCTCGCTCGCGTCCTCGGACGAGGCCGTGCCCTTCACCTTCCGTCGCAAGGGGTACCAGGATCACCTCGAGGAGATCGTGCTCTCCGAGGCCCAGAAGATCAGCGCCAAGCTGCGCAAGAAGAAACGTGCAGCCAGGAAGGGAAGGGCGGGCAAGCGCGGCAAGGGCAAATCCAAGATCAAGAAGGGCGGGACGGTCGATCCGTTCGCGCTCTAGGATCTCGAGAAGACCGGATTGCGGCTCCGGAGCACGGAGGTCACCATGCGCGCACTGGTCGCGATCGCAACCGCACTCCTGCTCGCGGTCTCGCTGGCCGCGCCCGCCCAGGCCCGCGACCGCGGGCTGCAGCAGGCCAAGAAGCTGTTCAAGCAGGGCGAGAAGCACTACAAGCTGGGCCGCTTCGACAAGGCGCTGCAGGCGTACTCCAAGGCGTACGAGGCCAAGCCGCTGCCCGGCTTCCTGTTCAACATCGGCCAGTGCCACAAGAACCTCAAGCACTGGGAGAAGGCGATCCAGTTCTACCGCGCCTTCCTGCGCGAGGCCGAGGACGCAGCGAACAAGGACACGGTGGAGGGGCTGGTCGCGCAATGCGAGGCCGAGCTGAAGAAGCAGCAAGCCGCCGAGGAGGAGGCACGCAGGCGCAAGGAGGAGGCCGAGAAGACCCGCCTCGCCGCAGAGCAGGAGAAGGCCCGGCTGCAGGCCGAGGTGGAGAAGGAGAAGGCCAGGGCCGAGGTGGAGAAGGCCCGGCTCGAGGCCGAGACCCAGGCCGCGCTGGCCGCGGCCGCGGCTCGAGCGGCCGGGTCCGAGGAGGTCGAGCCGCCGGTGTACAGGAAATGGTGGTTCTGGACCATCATCGGCGGCGTGGCCGCGGCCGCGATCGCGGGCGGCGTGGCCGGGGGCCTGGCCTCGGGCGCGGAGACGCGCACCGTGCTGCCCTCGGGCAGCCTCGGCGCCAAGGACCTGCGGACCCAGTGAGATCCGTTTCGCGGGAGGAATATCCATGACCCGACGAACGCTGACGCTGATGCTCCTCGTTCTCGCCCTCGCGGGCGCGCGTTGCGGGGGCATCGAGGAGCAGGTGCAGACCGGGCTGACCGGCGTGCGCCTCACCGTGGAGTACGACGGCGCCCTGGGCCTGGACCAGCTCCAGGTCTCGGGCTTCATCGATCGCGCCCCGGCCTTCGACGCCTTCCTGCTGCCGGGCACGGCGCGGCCGCTCAGCGCAACGGGCCGAGAGAGCGTGACCCTGATCCTCGACGACACGCTGGACCTGAAGCTGCTCAAGATCCGCGTGGACGGCCTAGTCGCGGGCCAGGTGACCTCATCCGGCGAGATTGAAGTGACCCTGAACGCGGGCAGCATCGAGGACGCCCTGGTCAGCCTGGGCGCGGCAGCCGAGTGCGGCGACGGCAGGGTGGACGAACGGCTCGAGGAGTGCGACGACAAGGGTACGGCTGCGGGCGACGGCTGCGACGAGTACTGCCAGGTCGAACCCGGGTACTCCTGCACGGGCGAGCCCTCTAGCTGCGAGCCAAGCTGCGGCAACGGCCTGCTCGACGAGGGCGAGGCCTGCGACGACGACAACATCGACGACGGCGACGGCTGCTCGGCAATCTGCGCTGTCGAGGCCGGGTACTCCTGCGCGGGCGAGCCCTCGGTGTGCCGGCCCGACTGCGGCAACGGCATCATCGACCCGGGCGAGGGCTGCGACGACGAGAACCTGAACAACGGCGACGGCTGCTCCAATGTCTGCCAGGAGGAGCCCGGATTCGACTGCTTGGGCCAACCCTCGCAGTGCCACGGCGTGTGCGGGGACGGCCTGGTCCGCGGCAAGGAGACCTGTGACGACGAGGACACCGATCCGGGCGACGGCTGCTCGCACCTGTGCCAGGTCGAGCCGGGGTACGCCTGCAGCGGCGAGCCCTCGTTCTGCGCCCGCACCTGCGGCAACGGCCTGCTCGATCCCGGCGAGGGCTGCGACGACGGGCGCACCGACGACGGCGACGGCTGCTCCAGCCTGTGCATGCGCGAGCCCGGGTACTCCTGCTCGGGCCAGCCCTCGGTGTGCGTGGGCACCTGCGGCGACGGCCTGGTCCGCGGCGACGAGACCTGCGACGACGGCGCCACTACCGGCGGTGACGGCTGCTCGGCCATTTGCCAGGAGGAGGACGGGTACGCCTGCAGCGGTGAGCCCTCCACCTGCGCCTCGGAGTGCGGCGACGGCTTCGTGCGCGAGGACGAGGTCTGCGACGACAGCGATCGCGATCCAGATGACGGCTGCGATGCGGACTGCAACCCAGAGCCGGGGTACGACTGCTCGGGCGAGCCCTCGACCTGCGTGCCGGTCTGCGGTGACGGCCTGCTCCGCGGCAACGAGGAGTGCGACGACAGCGGCGAGGCCAGCGGCGACGGCTGCTCGGGCCTGTGCACGGTGGAGCCGGGATACGCCTGCGACGGCGAGCCCTCGGTGTGTGACGGCGTGTGCGGCGACAACCTGATCCGCGGCAGCGAACAATGCGACGACGGCGGCACCGAGCCCGGCGACGGCTGCTCCGGGACCTGTGAAAAGGAGCCGGGGTACACCTGCATGGGCGAGCCGTCGACCTGCACCCCGCGCTGCGGCGACGGCCTGGTCCGCGGCAGCGAGACCTGCGACGACAACAACCGCACGCCCGGCGACGGCTGCTCGGCCACCTGCACCGAGGAGCAGGGGTATTCCTGCAGCGGCGAGCCCAGCACCTGCGACGGCGTGTGCGGCGACGGCATGGTGCGCGGCTCCGAGACCTGCGACGACCAGGACACGGATCCGGGAGACGGCTGCTCCGACCTCTGCCGGGTGGAGCCGGGGTACGCCTGCGACGGCGAGCCCAGCACCTGCCTGCTCACCTGCGGGGACGGCGTGCTCGACGCGGGCGAGGACTGCGACGACAACGACCTGGAGCTCGGCGACGGGTGCAACGACACCTGCGACGTGGAGCCGGGGTACGTCTGCGACGGCGAGCCGTCGGTGTGCCTGTTCACCTGCGGCAACGGCGTGCTCGATGCGGGCGAGGAGTGCGACGACTTCGGCCTGGTGGGCGGGGATGGCTGCTCGGATTTCTGCACGGTGGAGCGCGGCTTCGATTGCCAGGGCGAGCCGAGCCTGTGTACCGGCATCTGCGGGGATGCGCTCGTGCGCGGCGACGAGGGCTGCGACGACGGCGGCACGGATCCGGGCGACGGCTGCTCCGACCTGTGCCAGGAGGAGCCCGGGTACGCCTGCTCGGGCGAGCCCTCCGAGTGCGAGGCCGTGTGCGGCGACGGATTGATTCGCGGAACCGAGGAGTGCGATGACAGCGGCACCGTGCCGGGCGACGGCTGCTCGGCCGCCTGCCTCGTGGAGAACGGGTTCGACTGTCAGGACGAGCCCAGCGCCTGCGACGGGATCTGCGGCGACGGCATGGTGCGCGGCAGCGAGACCTGCGACGACCAGGGCACGGATCCTGACGACGGCTGCGACGACCTGTGCCAGGAGGAGCCGGGGTACGCCTGCACGGGCGAGCCCTCGACCTGCGACCCGGTGTGCGGCGACGGGTACGTCCGCGGCGACGAGACCTGCGACGACGGCGACGCGGCCGGCGGGGACGGCTGCTCGGGCGTGTGCGCGGAGGAGGACGGGTACACCTGCACGGGCGAGCCCTCGGACTGCCAGGCCGACTGCGGGGACGGGCTGATCCGCGGGGCCGAGCAGTGCGACGATTTGGGCACGGATCCGGGCGACGGCTGCTCCGACGTCTGCACGGTGGAGGCGGGGTACTCCTGCGTGGGCGAGCCCTCGGTCTGCGCCGAGACCTGCGGCAACGGCGTGCTCGACCCGGGCGAGGAGTGCGACGACACTGGCGTGGCCGCGGGCGATGGCTGCTCGCCCGGCTGCCTGGAGGAGCCGGGGTACGTATGCGCGGGAGAGCCATCCACCTGCGATCCGATCTGCGGGGACGGCATGGTGCGCGGCGCCGAGACCTGCGATGACGACGGGACAACGCCCGACGACGGCTGCTCGGACCTGTGCCAGGAGGAGCCGGGGTACGCCTGCACGGGCGAGCCCTCGACCTGCGACCCGGTGTGCGGCGACGGCTTGGTGCGCGGTGACGAGGAGTGCGATGACCAAGGCACGGATCCGGGTGACGGCTGCTCCGGTACGTGCACGGTCGAGCCCGGGTACTCCTGCGCAGGCGAGCCCTCGATCTGCTCCGAGACCTGCGGAAACGGCACCATCGACGCGGGCGAGGACTGCGACGACAACAACACGGACCCGGGCGACGGATGCTCCGACACCTGCACCGTGGAGCCGGGGTACTCCTGCGACGGCGAGCCCTCGGTGTGCTCGCAGACCTGCGGCAACGGCGCGCTCGACGCGGGCGAAGAGTGCGACGACCAGAACACGGACCCGGACGACGGTTGCTCGGCCACCTGCACCGAGGAGCCGGGATACGCCTGCACAGGCAAGCCGTCCGTGTGCCAGCCCGTGTGCGGCGACGGCCTGCTCATCGGTGGCGAGGAGTGTGACGACCAGGACACGGATCCGGGCGACGGCTGCTCCGATGTCTGCGCGATCGAAGACGGTTTCACCTGCGACGGCGAGCCCAGCACCTGCGACCCGATCTGCGGCGACGGCAAGGTGCGCGGGGACGAGACCTGCGACGACCAGGGCACGGACCCGGGAGACGGCTGCTCCGACGTCTGCGACGAGGAACCCGGGTACGCCTGCACGGGCGAGCCGTCCACCTGCGTCACGGTGTGCGGCGACGGCCTGCGCCGCGGCATCGAGGAGTGCGACGACGACAACCCAGACGCTGGCGACGGCTGCTCGGATGCCTGCGCGATCGAGGACGGCTGGACCTGCAACGGCCAGCCCTCGGTCTGCGATCCGATCTGCGGCGACGGCCTGGAGCGCGGCGACGAGTTCTGCGACGACGGGTACAACGACGACTGCGGCACCTGCAACGCGGACTGCACCGCGGACGGTACCGGCCACACCTGCGGCGACGGCACGACCTGTCCCGAGCTCGAGCACTGCGACGACGGTTACACCGACGACTGCGGCACCTGCAATGCGGACTGCACCGCGGATGGCAGCGGATTCACCTGCGGCGACGGCGCGATCTGCCCGGAGCACGAGGAGTGCGACGACCAGGGCACAGACCCCGGCGACGGCTGCGATGCGGCCTGCGCGGTGGAGCCGGGGTACACCTGCAACGGCGAGCCCAGCGTGTGCACCGAGGGCGAGGTCTGCGGAGACGGCGCGCTCCAGGGCACCGAGGAGTGCGACGACAACAACACCGCGCCCAACGACGGCTGCGGCGCGGCGTGCACGGTGGAGCAAGGCTGGGCCTGCCAGGGCGAGCCCTCGGTCTGCGAGCGGCTCTGCGGCAACGGCGCCATCGACACCGACGAGCAGTGCGACGACGACAACCGGGACGGGGGCGACGGCTGCTCGGTCACCTGTCGGACCGAGCCCGGCTGGACCTGCAACGGCGAACCCAGCGTGTGCCAGAAGTGCGGCAACGGCTCCATCGAGGGCACCGAGGCCTGCGACGACGAGAACAAGAAGAACGACGACGGCTGCGACGAGTTCTGCGTGAAGGAGCCGGGGTACGACTGCAGCGGTGAGCCGTCCACCTGCGTGGCAGTATGCGGCGACGGTCTAATCCGCGGCGACGAGACCTGCGACGACGAGGACACGGATCCCGGCGACGGCTGCGACGACACCTGCAACGAAGAGACCGACTGGACCTGCAACGGCGAGCCGTCAATCTGCCAGAAGTGCGGTAACGGCTTCATCGAGGGCACCGAGGAGTGCGACGACGGCGGCCTCGACCCGGGCGACGGCTGCGACGATACCTGCGCCCAGGAGACCGACTGGACCTGCAACGGCGAGCCCTCGGTATGCCAGCAATGCGGCAACGGCATCGTGGAGGGCACCGAGGAGTGCGACGACAGCGACACGGATCCGGGTGACGGCTGCGACGCCACCTGCCTGGAGGAGGTGGGCTGGACCTGCGTGGGCCAGACGCCCTCGGTGTGCACGCCGGTCTGCAGCGACGAGCTGATCCGCGGCGACGAGACCTGCGACGACGGCGACCTCGACCCGGGCGATGGCTGCGACGAGAACTGCAGCCAGGAGGCGGGCTGGACCTGCAACGGCGAGCCCAGCGTGTGCCAGCGGTGCGGAAACGGCTTCGTCGAGGGCACCGAGGAATGCGACGACTGGGACACGGATCCGGGCGACGGGTGCTCGGCCACCTGCACCAAGGAGCCGGGCTGGACCTGCAACGGAGAGCCGTCCGTGTGCCAGATGTGCGGCAACGGCATCCCCGAGGGCACCGAGCTCTGCGACGACGGGTATACCGACGCCTGCGGCACCTGCAACGCGGACTGCACCGCGGACGGAGACGGGCACACCTGCAGCGACGGGCTGATCTGCCCCGAGCTCGAGGAGTGCGACGACGAGGACCTCGACCCGGGTGACGGCTGCGACGCGAGCTGCGCGGTCGAGGACGGCTGGTCGTGCCAGGGCGAGCCTTCGGTGTGCACGGCCAGCTCATGCGGCGACGGCGCGATCGATGCGGGCGAGGAGTGCGACGATAACGACACCGACCCGGGCGACGGTTGCGACGAGAACTGCGCGGTCGAGGCCGGGTGGCACTGCCTGGGCGAGCCGTCCGTGTGCTACGAGTGCGGCGACGGCGCCATCGAGGGGGGCGAGGTCTGCGATGATACGAACCTCGACGGCGAGACCTGCCTGAGCCAGGGCATCCGCAAGGGCGGCGGAACCGGCCTGGCCTGCTCGGCAGACTGCATGAGCTTCGACGCCACCGAGTGCACCGGTGGAGACATCGACAGCGAGACGCAGATCCAGGGCGGCATCGACGACGGCCTGGGCTCGACCACCCACGAGACCGTGGCCATCCAGCCCGGGGCCTACGACCTTACCGGCTCGATCACCATCGACGAGTGCGGCGGCGCCTGCACGGGCGGCCAGCCCTTTGGCATCACGCTCAGGCCTGCCGAGGGCGAGGTGATCATCGTCAAGTCCGGCGGCGCCAACCCGGCGATCACCGTGGTCACGGGTAAAAACACCATCGAGGGGCTGCAGATCAACGACTCGCAGACCGGCATCGTGCTCAACGCCGGGCCCGACGCGGGCAACAACGTGCTGCGCAACCTGCTGTTCCACAACACCACGGTCGCGCCGAACAGCGTGACCGTGATGGGCTCGGACAACAACGTGATCGAGGCCTGCCGCTTCCACAACGAGTCGGGCTCGGCGGGACAGCACGCGATCAGCGCGGCCGGCAACGACAACACGATCAGCCAGAACGTGATCCACGGCCCGTTCGACGACGCGATCCTGCTCAACACCGTGGGCGGCATCACCTTCATCGACCACAACAGCCTGTGGCTCACCGGCATGCTCGGCAGCACGGGCATGAACCTCAAGAACGCGGGCGGGCTGTGCTACCGCAACAACATCGTGTACGGCGACACCGACTCGGTGGGCGTGTACGCCAACAACAGCACGGGATTCGCCTCGGCAGGTGAGTGCGGGGGCACGGCCAGTGGCAACAACCTGAGCCTGAATCACGCTGCGAACTGCTCCTCCAGCCCGCCCGCGGTGTGCAACAACCTGTGCACGGGCGGTGGCGTGCTCTGCGAGCTGACCGACGATCCGGGCTTCAGCGACGCCAACCTGTGCCTGGGCGGGGCGAGCCTGCTGATCGACGCGGGCTGGGACGTGGGGTACGACCTGTGGGACGACAACCCGCTGGACTTCAACGGCGCGGCCCCCGAGGTGGGCGCGCGCGAGAGCGGCACCTCGCGCAGGTACGGCGGGGTGGTCTCGGGTTGTCCGTGAGCGGCTTCCGCTCCGCGGGCTCGAAGCCCGCGGCCAGGGTGGGGCTTCGCCCCAAGCCCGGAGGGCTCAGCGCCTAGCCCGCCTACCAGGCGGGCTTCCAGAGAAATCCTGGCCGCGGGTTTCCAACCCGCGGTGGCCAGCGGCTACCCGCGGAACCGCAGCTTCAGCACCCACGCCTCCCAGCGCTCCTTGAAGGCGTCCATGTCCTTCTCGCCGAGCACCTGCTTGAGCGTCTCGTACCCGGTGGGATCCTCTCTCTGGTTCTCCTTGAACTCGCGGTACAGCTTGCGCAGCAGGCCCTGCTCCTGCAGGTAGTAGCAGAGGTAGCGCGACTGGGCGTAGTTGGTGCCCGGGTCCTCGTTGTAGAACTGGCGCTCGCTGGTCGAGGTCAGCCACTCGAAGCTCGGCACCTGGCCCCAGCGGATCGCCTCCTGCAGGCCTTCCAGCCGCCAGTTGGTCAGGCCCACGATGCGGCCCTCGTCGTCCTCGCTGCACTGCTCGTACAGCGAGCCCAGGCCCTCGTTGAGCCACGAGGGACACGCCGGGAAGTCGGCGGCCACGAAGGGGTGCACGATCTCGTGGACCAAGGTGCCGCCGCCCGTGGCGATGTTCATGATCAGCGCGTTGTGCGTCTCCGAGTAGTACCCGAAGGGCGTATCCGGATCGTCATCGAAGATCTCACGCGTGTGCTTGCGGTAGCTCGGCTTGTCCTTGAACAGCCAGATGTCGATGATCTCGGCGGGCTCCTTCCCGAAGAAGGCGTCCTTCAATCTGTCCACGGCCCAGCCCACTGTGCGCGCGGCGCGCCGACGGACCGTGGCCTCGGGCTCGTCGCCGATCACCACGAAGGGCTTCCGCACCACGATGTGGAAGCCCTCGGGCACGGTCTTCTCCAGCGCCTCGACGTGCTCGCCGAAGCGATCGCTGCCCTGCCCGGCCGCGGCCGCGGGCTTGCCGGGCTGGCAGGCCAGGCAGAACAGGGCTGGGAGCAGCATCGGATTGAAGCGCATACGTCACCTCCGGCGTCTCGTGACCTCGCTGCCATTGTGCCACGGCCGGCGTGCGGGCCGGGTAACCGCTGCGTAACATCGAGCAGCCGGTAGCCCCGCCATGAATGACGGGGCTACGGGGCCCCGCCCTGCCGGGCGGGGCAAGCCCTGCGGGCTAGTGCTCGGTACCCAGCTGGCGCTAGCCCTCGAAGAGGGCTTGCCCGAAGGGCACCGTAGCCCCGTCATTCATGGCGGGGCGATCCCTGGACGCGAACCGCCCCAAGGGCTACAATGGTCGCGGAGTTCACGCAGACATGCCGAAGATCCGCGTCCTGGTCGCCGACGACGACATCTTCTTCCTCAAGGTGGTAGCCGACATCCTGGCCGGCGCCGACTGCGAGGTGCGCACGGTCCGCGGCGGCGAGGCCGCGCTGGAGCAGGTCCCCGAGTTCGAGCCCCACGTGGTGATGCTCGACGTGGTGATGCCCGACCTGATGGGCATCGACGTGAGTCGCCAGCTGCGTCAGGCCAAGCCGACCCGCACGCTGCCGATCCTGCTCGTCAGCACGGGCATCGCCGAGTTCGACCACGAGGGCGGCGATCCCCGGCGGTACCTGGCCGACGACTACCTGCACAAGCCGTTCAAGCCCGAACAGCTGATCTCGCGGATCCGGCGCCTGGCCCAGCTGGGCCGGGAGCGGCTCCGGCGGCGCCGACACCCGACCCAGGAGATCAAGCCCTGGACCGAGCGGCGCCAGCACCCGCGCGTGCCGCTCGACGTAGAGGTGACCGCGCAGATCGGTGGGAGCCTGATCTTCCGGCCCACGCTCAACATCGGCCAGGGCGGGCTGTGCCTCGAGCCGGAACGCCTGCTCGAGCCGGGGAGCGAGATCGAGCTACGCCTGACCCTGCCCGACGGCTGCGGCCTGATAGCTGCCGCGGGCCATGTGGTCTGGTTCCAGGAGCGGGAGTACATCGGCCAGTTCGGCGCCGGCGTGAGCTTCTCCCGGGTCCGCGAGGGCGACGACGAGCGGCTCGCCCGGTACGTGGGCGAGATGCTCAAGGTCGTCAATCCGGACGGCAAGGAGCCGAGCGAGGACGAGTAGCCGCGCGCGGCCCTCCTGCAGCGGACAGGTAGGCCGCCCGTCAGTTCGGCAGGCAGTACCCCTGCTGGCAGCTCTCGCCGGCCGGGCACTCACCGAACATGCACAGCTGGCGGCAGCCGCAGGCCAGGCACTTCTCGCTCACCGGGCAGATTGGATCGACCTCGTCGATCTCGCCGTTGCAGTCGTTGTCCAGGCAGTCGCAGATCTCGTCGGTCGGGCCCACGCCGCCCTCGCACGGTCCCCAGGTCCCGCCCGGCAGGCAGGTCATGTACCCCTCCTCGCACTCGCCGACGCTGAACCCGCAGGAGGCGATCGCGCCCGGGATGCAGCCGCAGTCCAGGCCCTCGTCGGTCTGGCCGTCGCAGTCGTTGTCCAGGCTGTCGCAGATCTCCTCGGTGGGCCCGACACCGCCCACGCATTCGCCCCACTTCCCGGACTCGTCACAGGTCCGCTCGCCGTACTCGCAGGCGCCGGTGTCGTCGCCGCAGGGGATGGTCTCCCCGGGCGTGCACTCGCAGTCCAGCGAGCAGGTGCCCGTGGTGGCGTCGCAGCACAGGGAGCAGCACTCGGACGAGTCGGTGCAGGGCGCGCCCTGGGGCAGGCAGTCGGTCACCGGATCGCCGCACACGCCGTCGCGGTTGCAGTTGCCCGAGCAGCAGTCCGCGTCGGCGGTGCAGGCCGCGCCGTCCTCCAGGCAGCCGGGGCTGCAGATCAGCTCGCCGGTGGTCGGATCGGGCGCGCAGATCATCGAGCAGCACTGGTCGGCGAAGCTGCAGGGCTCGCCGTCCAGCAGGCAGGCGATGCCCTCCCCGCACTTGCCGTTGTCGCACACGCCCGAGCAGCACTCGGCGTCGTCGGTGCAATCGCCGCCGTCGAGCACGCAGTCGGCCGAGAAGCAGCGCATCACGCCGTACACGGTCATCCGGCAGAACAGCTCGCCGTTGGGATTGGGGCAGCCCGGCGAGTTCTGCGGGGTCGAGCAGGGGCAGCACTCGTGGCGGCCCTCGCCGCACAGCTCGCCGGCCGGGGCGCAGCCGGTGGGGTTGAGGCAGCGGCCCACCTCGGCGGTGATCATCTCGCACACGCCGGGCCCGCCCTGGGCCGGGTCGTTGCAGCACTCGCTATCCGCGCGGCACAGCTCACCAAAGGGCCGGCAGCCGCCGAGAAAGCCGCAGGTGCGGAAGCCGTTGTCGTCCACGCAGGCACCGCTGCAGCAGTCGCCGTCGCCGGCGCAGACCTCGCCGGCCATGTGGCAGGCCGTGATCGCCTCGCAGAAGCCGTCGTCCCCGCACTGGTAGTTGCAGCAGTCCGCGTCCTCCACGCAGACCTCGTTCTCGGACTGGCACAGCCCCTGGCCGGCGCAGCGCAGCCGCCCGTCCGCTCCCGGTGCGCAGTGGTTGGAGCAGCACACACCATCTCCGCCCGTGGTGCAGTCCTCGCCCAGGGAGAGGCACTTGCCCGAGGTCTCGCACACGCCGGCCGGGCAATGGTTCGAGCAGCACTCCGAGTCCTCGGTGCAGGCCTCGTCCTTGACCTTGCACAGCGTGTCCACGCACTTGCCGTCCTGGCAGCCGAAGGAGCAGCACTCGGACGCGACCGAGCAGTCGCCGCCGAGCCCGACGCAGATGTCTCCGTCCACGCAGACATAGGAGAAGGTGGCGTCGAGCTCGCAGTGGCCCGAGCAGCAGTCGATCGGGCTGGTGCAGGCCGCGCCGAGGCCGTAGCAGACCTGGGTGTCGGTGTCGGTGTCCGAATCGGTATCGACGTCGGTGTCTGCGTCCGTATCCGTGTCGCTGTCGGAATCCGTGTCCGTGTCGGAATCCGTGTCCGTGTCGGAATCCGCGTCCGTGTCGCTGTCGGAATCCGTGTCCGTGTCGGAATCCGTGTCCGTGTCGGAATCCGTGTCCACATCGGTGTCCACGTCCGTGTCCGCGTCCGTATCGGAATCCGTGTCCACGTCGGTGTCTGTATCGCCGCCAGTGGTCGATCCCGTGTCGCACGCCGTTTGCGAGAGCACACCGACCATCAGCGCCAGCACACAGAGCACCTCGATCGTGAGTACGCGCCTGACCATCTCTTTTCCCTCCCTATCCGGTGCTTTTTCCTCGCGGTCCCGATGTCAATATAACACAGCCTAAATCATCTGGCTAGCGCGAGCCGGCCAGCAGACCGGCGCCGGGCTCATCCGCGGTGCCGCTCCAGGTACTCCCTGGTCATCGCGATCGGCCAGTTCGGCGCCGGCGTGTGCTTCACCGGCGTCCGCGAGGGCAACGACGCGCGGATCGCCCGGCACGTGGGCGAGGTGCTCAAGGTCGTCAACCCGGGCAGCGAGGAGCCGAGCGAGGACGGGTAGGAGGGCGGCCACATGGGGCCGCCCCTACGGTTATTGCGACCCGGGCGGCCATATGGGGCCGCCCCTACGGTTATTGCGACCCGGGCGGCCACATGGGGCCGCCCCTACGGTTACCACGTACCGGGCGGCCACATGGGGCCGCCCCTACGGCTACCACGTACCGGGCGGCCACTACCACGTACCGGGCGGCCACATGGGGCCGCCCCTACGGTTATTGCGACCCACTGCAGGGGCGCCCCCACGTGGGCGCCCTCAAAGGATGCGTTACACCTTCCACGGGATCTGAGACAACGACGCACCAACGACTCGGCGCTGCTCGTTGCGGGGATTCTGTGCATCTTCATCCCACTTGGCTGGATTCGCAGCAATTTATTCCCTGATTTCATCCAGTTCATCCTCATTTCGCACGATATGTTCGTAGTAGTTTCTCTGCCATAGCTTGCCCTCGAATTGATGCCATCCCAGGTCTCTCACACCACGGATGTACATGTTCGTCGTCATTGTCTTGAACCAACCAATGACGTTGCCGAGGAACGGGGTGCTATCCTCCGGCTGTACCAAATCACCTCGGCAGAATAGTATCACCCCATGTAGGTGGTTCGGCATTATCACGTATGCATCCAGTTCCACATTTGGGTACTTGCTCGGCAGCCTGATCCACCAATGCTCGATCATCCTGCCAGCATCGGTCTGTTCAACCTCTCCACAGACGACATCGCCCAAAAGGCAGGACCTGTCCTTCAGACAAATGGTGACGAAGTAGGCTCCGGCCTGGGAGTAATCATAACCCTCGAGGCGTATCGACCGACGGTGGTGGATCTTAATATTGTATCGCGCAGTCACTCGGTTACCCAGTCCCGGGCGGCCACATGGGGCCGCCCCTACGGCTACCACGTACCGGGCGGCCACATGGGGCCGCCCCTACGGTTACCACGTACCGGGCGGCCACATGGGGCCGCCCCTACGGTTATTGCGACCCACTGTAGGGGCGCCCCCACGTGGGCGCCCTCCAAACCAGGTTGGAAACCTACCCGCGGTGCCGCTCCAGGTAATCCCTGGTCATCGCGATCACCTTGGGCAGCAGCACCAGCGTGACGATCAGGTTGGGGATCGCCATCAGCCCGTTGAGGATGTCCGAGATGTTGACCACCGCGTCCAGCGTGTAGATCGCGCCGATGAAGATCACGATCACGTAGAGGATGCGGTACGGCAGCACGCCCCTCGGCCCGAAGAGATACATCGCCGCCCGGTCGCCGTAGTACGACCAGGTGATGATCGTGGACAGCGCGAAGAACAGGATGCCGATGATGATCAGCACCCCGCCCCACTCGCCGAACACGGTGCTGAAGGCGAAGGTGGTCAGCACCGCCCCGCCCACGTCGCCGTGCAGCTTGCCCTGGATCGTGATCCGCTCCCCGCCCTGCAGCTCGTCCGCGGCGCCGAGGCTGCGCGGGAACACGGCGAAGCAGCTCTCGCGCATCCCGCCGCCCAGGTGCAGGCCCACGCGGTCCTCGAAGGCCATCTTCTGCACCACGAAGACCTCGCCGGTCCACCTGACGTCCGTGCCGCGCAGGTCGCCGCCCCTGTCGTACGCCTCGCGGATCGTGGGGCCCCGCTCCACGGCCGGCGCCTCGGCCGTGGCCGCGGAATAGAACGAGGCCTTGACCTTGGGCGGCGAGCCCAGCTTCCAGGTTCCGGTGCTGATGATCACCAGCGCGGTCATCGTGCAGATGGTGATCGTGTCGATGAAGGGCCCCATCATCGCCACCAGGCCCTCGCGCACCGGCTCCCGGGTCTTGGCCGCGGCGTGGGCGATCGGCGCGCTGCCCAGGCCCGCCTCGTTGGAGAAGGTGCCGCGCCGCACCCCCTGCTGCAGCACGATCCAGAAGGCGATGCCGGCGAAGCCGCCCGCGGCCGGCTCCACTCCGGTGAAGGCGGTGGTGAAGATCAGCGCGAAGGCGTCGGGCACGGCCTCGGCCTTGAGGATCAGCACCACGATCGCGGCGACGATGTAGATCCCGCACATCAGCGGCACCAGCCGCCCGGTGACCGCGCCGATGCGCTTGATTCCGCCGATGATCACCAGCGCGACGAAGACCACGATGCCCAGGCCCGTGGCCCAGGTGGGCACCGAGAAGGCCTCGTACAGCGAGCTCGCCACCTGATTGCTCTGGAACAGGTTGGCCATGCCAAAGGAGGCGCCGATGGTGAACACGGCAAAGGCCGCGGCCAGCGGCTTCCAGCTCTTGCCCATGGCGTTCTCGATGGTGTACATCGGCCCGCCCGAGACCGAGCCGTCCTCGTGCACGGTGCGGTACCTGTTGGCCAGCAGGCAGGTCGCGTACTTGGTGGCCATGCCGAAGAGCGCGGTGATCCACATCCAGAACAGCGCGCCCGGCCCGCCGAGCGAGATCGCCACGGCCACGCCGGCGATGTTGCCCAGGCCGATCGTGCCCGACAGCGCCGAGGTCAGCGCGCGGAAGTGGCTCACCTCGCCGGTCTCGCTGGGGTCGTCGTACCGGCCGGAGATGATCTTCACCGCCAGCCCGTAGCGGCGGATCTGGATGAACTTGAGGGTGATCGAGAGCAGCACGCCCGTGCCCACGAGCAGCACGATCAGCGGCAGGCCCCAGACGTACCCGGCGACCGTGCCCAGAGCCTGGTTCAGCGCCTCCATTCCGCCTCCGCAGCCGCTAGGGCAGCTCCTGGAACAGGTTCTTCCTCGTCGCCGCCGAGAGCCTCGCGTACTCCTCCCGGTCCACCAGCAGCATCTCCTTGGGGAAGCCCTTGAGCTTGGTCGCGACCACCTTGGCGTACCCGTGCCGGTCGAGCAGCTCCTGCGGCAGATCCAGCCGCGCCGAGGCGAGGAAGCCCAGCGCCGGGCAGTACCCCTGCAGCCGGCTGGCCAGGTTGACGCAGAAGCCGATGTACTCCGGCTCGGGCCGCCCCTCCACGGGCAGCTCGAACACCGTACCGCGGGCGATGCCGAAGCGGATCCGCGGCGGCACCTCGACCACCGGCACCGTCTCGGCCGCGGCCCGGTTGACCGCGGCGAACTCGTTCTTGAGGTTCCACATCCGGTTGGCCAGCGCGAAGATGAAGGCCTGGGAGAAGTCCTCCTTGCCCCTGGCCGGCGTCCACAGGTAGAGCACGCCGTCGCCGAGGAACTTGCGGTGCACCGGCAGCACATCCGGCCGGTCGAGCTTGGGCCGGTCCGGCAGCCAGAACTTGCGCCCGCCGAAGATGCACACGTCCACGGCCTGCAGCACGAGGTTGAGGTACTTCGGGATGTACTCGTGGATGTCGGGCTGGTTGAAGAACCTCGAGAAGCCCTCGAGGTCGAAGATCATCGCGATGCCGTTACGCGCCCCTCCGCCCCGCTCGCTGAAGCGATGAGACCGGGCCACGGGTTTCGCCATCACGCCTCCAGGGCCGACGCCCGGCTCACCCGGTGTCGCCCCCGGGCGGCTTCTCCTCCGCGGCGAGCGCCGCGTCCTCCTCGGCCATAAACCACTGCGCGCCCTTGCGCGCCAGCAGGAAGGTCACCAAGGCCAGCAGGCAGAACATCAGGAAGCTGATCCCCTGGCCCCAGCCGCCCTCGTACCAGTGCGCGGCCTCGGTCTTGAGGTACGCGTCTCCAGAGGCCGCGGTCTCGACCCAGAACTTCTCGCCCACGCTGATGTACTGGATCGGCGCGCCGAGCACGGTCTGTCGCAGGATCGCGGTGATGATCCCGAAGATCGCGGCCCCGGCCATCATGCCCGAGGCGATCAGCACCCCCTGTTCGCCTCGCACCTTCTTCACCCGTTCACTTCCCCCGCTGTTGGACACGATCCAGTTGACGAAGGCGCCGAAGAGCACGGCCAGGTTGATGTAGATCGGGAGGTACATCCCCAGGGCAAAGGCCAGCATCGGCACGCCGGCCATGTAGAGCACGATCGCCACGATCCCGCCCAGCCCGTAGAGCAGCCAGGGCTGGTTGGCCGGGTCCATCAGCAGGCCCTTGCTCACCGCGGCCATCATGTTGGCCTGCGGCGCGGGCAGGATCTTCTCGTTGGAGATGAACTGGCCCGTGGTCGGGTCCTCGATCACGAAGTGGTACGCCGAGTCCATCAGCGGGATCACGAAGGCCACCACCAGCGAGGCCAGCAGCACGCCGGCGAACTTCCACAGCTCCTGGTTCCGCGGGGTGGCGCCGATCCAGTAGCCGATCTTGAAGTCCGATATCAGCGCGCCCGAGGTCGACAGCGCGGTGCACACCGCGCAGCCCACGATCAGGGCGATGAACATCCCGCCGGTGCCCTTGAGGCCCACGGCCACCAGCACCACGATCGTCAGCACCACGGTGATCAGGCTCATCCCCGAGACCGGGTTCACCCCGACGATGGCGATCGCCTGCGCCGCGACCGGGGTGAAGAGGAAGCTCAAGATGTAGCCCACCAGCGCGCCGACCACGCCGTAGAGCACGGCCTGGCCCATGGTGTACGCCTGGCCCGTGGCCGAGTCCTTGGTCGAGGCCGAGACGATGATGAACACCACCGCCATCAGCGCGGCCGAGCCGAACTGGATCAGCAGCACGTTGCGCGGGTTCATGTCGGTCTGGGTCCGCGGCTCGTCGCTCTGGCTCCCACCGCCGCCCTTGAGACCCTTGAAGCCCAGCGAGACCGAGCCGACGATGATCTTGCCCATGCGGATGATGCCGATCAGGCCCGAGACCGCGATCGCGCCGATGCCGATCGGCTTGACGAAGTTGGCGAAGATCTTGCCCGAGCTCATCGTGGCGATGTTGTACACCTCGCCTGCGTAGTTGAACTCGCCGAGCTGCGAGCCGACGAGGTAGATCAGCGGCACGAACACCAGGTACGCCATGGCCGAGCCGGCGGCGATGATCGCGGCGTAGCGCAGGCCGATGATGTAGCCCAGGCCGAACAGCGCGGCCAGGCCGCTGATCGAGAGATCGAGCCGGATGCTCGACATCTTATCGCCGAGGGAGCCGAGCAGGGTCTTGGTGGTGATCATCGGATTCCAGGCGTGGATCCCCTCGACGATGAAGTCGTACACCGCGCCGACGCCGAAGGCGGCCAGCAGCACCTTGCCCGCGCTCTTGCTGGTGGCCTCGCCCGTGACCAGCACCTCGTTGATCGCGGTGGCCTCGGGGAAGGGTAGCTCGCCGTGGAGGTCCTTCACGAAGTACTTGCGCAGCGGGATGATCAGCACCACGCCCAGCGATCCGCCGACGAGGCAGGCGAGGAAGATGTGCCACCAGCTCACGTCGAGCCGGTTGATGTACAGCGCGGGAATCAGGAAGGCCGCGCCCGCGGCCACCACGCCCGCGGCCTGGCCCACGGACTGCACGATCACGTTCTCGAGGATCGTGCTCTTCACCGCCTTCATCCGGCCGAAGAAGATCGCCAGGATCGCGATCGGGATGCTGGCCTCGATGCCGTTGCCCGTGCGCAGGGCGATGTAGATGCAGGCCGCCGAGAAGATCAGCACCATGATCAGGCCCATCGTGATCGACCACGAGGTCACCTCGGCCCGGGTATCCCCGGGGGGCACGATCGGCTGGTACTCCTCGCCCTCGGCGAGCCTGGTGTACGCGTTTCCGGGCAGCAGCTTGCTACTCTTCTTGGGAGTAGATTGTTCCATTGCAGACTCCCTGATGGTTTCAGGATTTCATAGCGGAAGCGGTCGAGGTTGTAAAGGAATTACGGTCCCGCGCTCGTGCTCGTGCTCGTGAACGTGATCCTGGTCGGAACGCCCCCGGCCGGTGTGCGTGGCGCTCACGTTCACGTTCACGTTCACGAGCACGAACACGAGCGCGGCGATCGTTGTTTCTTGTCGCTTATGCATATTGTACTTGACACTTTGCGAATTCAATCCCATTCTTGCACCGAACGGCGCTAAAAACGTGCGTGATAAGCACGATCTGGAGGTCACGATGCCGAAAATCACCAGAAAAACGGTCCTCGAGCGGCTGGCCAGGGACAAGGTGCGCTTCCTGCGCCTGCAGTTCACCGACATCATGGGCACGAACAAGAACGTCGAGGTCCCCCAGTCCGAGTTCGCCAAGGCCGTGGACGGCCAGATCATGTTCGACGGCTCCTCGGTCGAGGGCTTCGTGCGCATCGAGGAGTCGGACATGCTGCTGCAGCCCGATCTCTCGACCTATGTCTGCTTCCCCTGGGAGGAGCGCGGCGGCAAGGTGGCCCGGCTGATCTGCGACATCAACAACCCCAACGGCACGCCCTTCGACGGCTGCCCGCGCCAGGCGCTCAAGCGCATCTCGGGCCAGGCCGCCGACATGGGCTACACCATGCGCGCCGGCTCCGAGCCGGAGTTCTTCCTGTTCCACCGCGGGACGAACGGCGAACCCACGGTCGCCACTCACGACCGGGGCGGGTACTTCGACCTCACGCCGATCGACCTCGGCGAGGACGCCCGGCGGGAGATCGTCAACGTGCTCGAGTCGGTCGGCTTCTCGGTCGAGGCCGCGCACCACGAGGTGGCGCCGGCCCAGCACGAGATCGACTTCAAGCACAAGCCCGCGCTCGAGGCTGCGGACAACATCGCCACCTTCCGCTTCGTGGTGCGCAAGGTAGCACTCGACTTCGGCCTGCACGCGACCTTCATGCCCAAGCCCGTGTTCGGCATCAACGGCAGCGGCATGCACGTGCACCAGTCGCTGTTCAACAACGGCAGCAACGCCTTCTACGCCAAGACGGCCAAGGACGGGATGTCCCGGGTGGCCAAGGGGTACATCGCCGGGCTGCTGCGGCGCTCGCGTGAGTTCTGCGCCGTGACCAATCCGCTGGTCAACAGCTACAAGCGGCTGGTCCCGGGGTACGAGGCGCCCACGCACATCGCCTGGTCCGAGCGCAACCGCAGCCCGCTGGCCCGGGTCCCGGACCGGCGCGGCGCGAGCACGCGGGTCGAGCTGCGCATGCCCGACCCCTCGTGCAACCCGTACCTGGCCATGGCCGTGATGCTCGCCTCCGGGCTCGACGGAGTGCAGCAGAAGCTGGACCCGGGCCCGCCGGTGAACAAGAACATCTTCACCATGAGCCATCGCGAGCGGCGGCGGCTCAAGATCGACTCCCTGCCCGGAAACCTGGGCGAGGCGGTGGAGGTGATGGCCCGGAGCAAGTTCATCCGCGAGGTGCTCGGCGACCACATCTTCAAGCACTTCGTCGAGGCCAAGCGGGCCGAGTGGAGCGACTACATCGCGCGGGTGCATGCGTGGGAGATCGAACGGTACCTGGGAACGTACTGACGTACTGATCACGTGCTCGTGCTCGTGAACGTTCTGGACACTCCGATCCCCTGGGTGGGGAACCCGGGGATCGGAATACACGGGGGAAGGGAAGGTTTCTTGCAGTGGAACTCGGGGAACCCGGCAGCCGCGCTAGAAGGCCTTGGCCGCCATGGAACGACTCATCGGTTGCTCGGAGAGCACGGCCCGGATATCGGCGCCGTTTGCTCGGCGGCCCGGGATCAGGGCTCCGTACGACTCGCTGCTCGTGGCCGCGCGATGCGCCCTGCCCTTGATCCAGCCCATCAGGTACTCGATGCGGGTGAAATCCCTGTCAGTGCTGCTGGCCATGACTCTCCTCCGGTCTCGGTCTCTGTTGCCTCGCTACGAGGATGATGGGAGCAAGTTCCGTACCGATCTTTGGACACCCCAGCACGGGGATCTGTTAACCTAAATTTGCGCCGTTATTACAATATTTTCGACTGGCTTGTGAGCTGCGTCACAGGCCCGATCCGGGCCGCGATCTGTCAAATTTTCGAGACGCTCCCTCAGGAATTCCAGGATCACAGGGCCGCGGATGGCTCGAGTCTTCGGCATTCCGACGATCTGGTCGAAGAATCGACGGACCGGACCGGAGCGATCAGAGGTTTTGGGGCTGCTCTGGGTGGGAGCGACCTACTCGGTGTACGACTGGGCCTGCCGCCGCAGCGCCTTGACGCGCTGCGCGATGCGCCTGTTGTAGGTATAGGCCCGGGCCTTCTCGCCCATCAGCACCTTGGTCCGCTCCGGCGTTCCAGCCGACTTCATGTCCTGGGCCGCCTTGGCCTCCAGGATCTTGAGCTGCTGGCCCATGATCTTGGCCTGCTTGGCATAGTGCAGCAGGTGGCGTTTCTTGTCGCCGGGCGGGAACTCGTACGGGTTCTTCGAGGCGACCTGGGCCGCGGTCTTCTCCAGCCTGTCAAAGGCATTGCACAGCGCGGTCACCGACTTCCACGACTTGAGCATCTTGGGCAGCGGGATCTGCTTCTTGCCCTCGGTGGGCGGCAGGTCGACCTGGGCCACGGCCCCGGGCGCCTGCTTGGCCGTCCCGGGCGCGGCTGCCACGGCCACGGGCTGCCTGGACACCACGGCCGGGGCCTTGGCCGCCCCGGCCTGCTTGGCCTCGGCCGCAGCAGGTTGCAGCGCGGCGACCGGCTTGGCCCCCACCGGTGCGGCCCGGGCCGTCTTCACGGTCGCGACTTGGAGCTTCTTGGTCGTCCTGGGAACGACCGCCGCCACCTTGGTGCCCGGCTTGAGCACGGTCGGCGCCGCGTCCGTGGCCTTGGCCGGCGCTCCGACCTTCTTCAGCAGCAGGGGCCGGACCTTGAGCAACTTCTTGCTGCCCGTGTTCAGCACGCGGGTGGCCTGCTTGATCGCGGGCCGCGTGACGTCGATCTTCTTCAGCGCCGCGCTCACGTCCTTGCCCTGGATCTTCGCGGTCCTGGTGCGCTGACCCAGACCCTCGAGGAACTGCAGCTGGGCCTCCAGCGCGGCCACCTGCAGCTCGAGCTGCGCCATCTGCTCGAGCTGCACCGCGTCGGGTCCCCCGGGCGCCGCAGGCTCGAGCGCGGTCTTCCCGGCGTCCTGCTCCACGGCCTGGCTGGTGGCGGCCAGCTCCTGGGCCAGCAGATCCGCGATCTTGGTGGCGTTGCTGGCGAGGTTCTTCTCGCAGTTGGTGGCAAAGCCCTTGTAATCCTTGTCCTCGACCTGCTTCTTCTGCGGCTCCTCGGGCGGCCTGGCCAGCTCGACCCTGGTCGCCTGCTCGGGCTCGACCACGACCTTCTTGCCCTTGGCCTTTACCTCGACCTTGCCCTCGACCACGGCGATCAGCGTGGTGCCGTCGACCCCGGCCCAGGTGCGGAAGGTGGTGCCGCGGATGCCGGCCACCGCGGTGGTGGTGCGAACCTCGAAGCTGGCGTCGTCCTGGAACACCTGCTCCACGTTGGCCCACAGCCGCCCCATCGACAGCAGGACCCTGGGGCTGCCCTTCTTGGAGGTGTAGCTGACCGAGAAGGTGCTGTCCTCGCCGATACGCAGGGTGCCGCCGACGTGCAGGGTCACGTCGGCCCAGGAGCTCTTGCCCGTGCGGATGCGGTCGCCCGGGAACAGGTCCTGGCCGACCTCGCAGGCCGTGAAGGCGCTGGCGCCGGCCGCGGCGCGCTCCACAATACCCACCACCTTGGCCAGCGCGCCCACGGACTCGGGCTCCGCCTCCGGCTTCGGCGTGACCGGGCCGGGTGCGGGTGCGGGCGCCTCGGCGGTCGGGGCGACGCCCCCGTCGGGCGGAGCCGCGTCCCCGCAGGCCAGCGAAAGGAGGAACAACGAGGCCAGGGCCAGAACCACTAGGCTTCGATACATGACCAACCCCCGGGGTGGAGTCCCGTTTGGATTATCTGACCATTATAGTGTCAGGCAAAGCTGTGATCAATCGCACTCATGCGATAAAAGTCGCGTCCCCGTAGCTGTAGAAGCGATACCCGGCCCGCACCGCCTCGTCGTATGCGGCCAGCACGCGCTCCCGCCCGGCCAGGGCCGCCACCAGCATCAGCAGGGTCGAACGCGGGAGGTGGAAGTTGGTCAGCAGCGCTCCCACCAGGTGGAGCTCGCAGCCGGGGTACAGGAACAGCTCGGTGCGGCCGGCGCCCGCAACAACCCGCCCCTCGGCCCAGGCCGACTCGAGCGCCCGCACCACGGTGGTGCCAACGGCCACCACGCGGCGGCCCTCGGCGGACGCACGGTTCAGTGCCGCGGCCGCGGCCTCGGCGATCTCGTACTCCTCGGCCTGCATCCGGTGCTCGCGGATATCCTCGACCCGCACCGGCAGGAAGGTGCCCGGCCCCACGCTCAGGGTGATCCGCTGGATCTCCACGCCCGCGGCCTCGATCCGCCGCAGAACCTCGTCCGTGAAGTGCAGCCCGGCGGTGGGTGCGGCCACGGCGCCGTCCTCCCTGGCGTACACCGTCTGGTACCGTTCGCGGTCGATCGGCTCGTCGCCGCGTCCACGCCTGCGCAGGATGTACGGGGGCAGCGGCACGTGGCCGTGGGATTCGAGCAGCGCTCGCAGCTCGCCCGCGCCGTCGAGGCGAAACAGATGCTCGCCCTCCTCCCCGCCACGTCCGAGATAGCTCGCCCGCCATTTGCCGGGCAGCTCGATCTCGAGCCCCGTCCGCAGGCGCCGGGACGGGTTGGTCAGGCAGCACCAGGCACCGTCGGGTTGCGGGCGCAGCAGCAGCAGCTCGATCCGCCCGCCGCCGGGCCGCCGCCCCTCGAGCCGGGCCGGCACCACGCGCGTGTCGTTGAGCACGAGCAGGTCTCCCGCGCGAAGCAGCCTGGGGAAATCGGCGAACCGGCGGTGCTCGATCCCGCCCGTACCGCGATCGAGCACCAGCAGCCGCGAGCCGTCGCGCCGCTCGGCCGGGTACGCCGCGATCAGCTCCTCGGGCAGGTCGTAGTCGTAGTCTGCGAGACGGTGACTCACTGATCGCCGACTGGCCGGGTCGCACCTTCAGCCTCGATCTCGCTGGCCGAGACCACCATGTCCCGGCCGCGGTTCTTGCCCTCGTACAGCGCGCGGTCAGCCTCGGAGATCAGCAGCAGCGCCTCGGGCGCGTCGTCCGGGAAGGTGGCCACGCCCACCGTGACGGTGAGCATGCCCTTGGGCAGCGACTCGCGGCCCGGGATCTCGGCGGCCGCCACCAGGCGCCGCAGCTTCTCGGCCACGGCGCGGGCCGGCGCGGCGCGCGTCTCGGGCAGCAGCACCACGAACTCCTCGCCCCCGAAGCGGGCGAGCAAATCGGGCTTGCGCAGGCCCTCGCCCATGATCCGTGCCAGCACGCGCAGGGCATCGTCGCCGGCCTGCTGTCCCTGGATGTCGTTGTACTGCTGGAAGTTGTCGATATCGAGCACCAGCAGCGAGAGCGTGCGGGCGTAGCGCCGACCGCGCTCGACCTCCCGCTCCAGGCGCTCGAATAAGTAGCGCCGGTTGAAGATGCCGGTCAGCGAGTCGCGGTTGGAGAGCTCCTGGGTCCGCTGATAGATCCGGGCCTTGTGGATCGCGTTCGCCACCTGGCGCGCCACCTCGCCGAACAGACCCAGCTCGCGATCGGTAAAGGGCTCGCCCGAGGGCTTGTGCGCCACCAGCACGCCGATCACCGTGTCCTCCTCGGCCTTCAGCGGCAGGGCCAGCAGCGGGCCGGCCTGGCCCGCACCGAGGAAGGTGTGCTCCTCGCCGAGCTCCACCGGGCCGGCCAGCGCCATCTCGCCATTCTCGGCGACACGCCCGACAAAACCCTCGCCCCGCTGGAACCTCAGATTGACCAGCTGCTCCTCGGTCAGGCCGTGATATGCCTGGAGCAGTAGCTCGCCGGTCTCCTCGTCGAGCAGCACCATGAAGAACTGCTCCATGCCCAGCGAGATGGCGATGGTTTCCATGGCGATGCGGAACAGCTCGTCGAGCTGCAGCGACACCGAGAGGTTGCGGCTCACGCTGTACAGCGTGTACAGCTCGACCACCCGCCGCTCGAGCTCGATGTTTCGCGTTGCCAACTCCTCGGCCCTGGCCAGCAGCGCGTCGCGGTCGAGGCCCTTCAGGTCTTCGGTCATGGTGGCTCCCCGTGCGACCTCGCGGCCGCCCCCTAGTACGCCCGCCGCAGCTCGGTGCGCGGGTAGTAGTGCTCGAGAATCTCGTCGTAGGTCTTGCCGGCGCGGGCCATGCCTTCGGCGCCCCACTGGCACATGCCCACGCCGTGGCCCGAGCCGCGGCCGGTGAACACGACCTGTGTGCGTTCGACGCGCGCCTCGAAGATCGCGCTGCGCAGCACGTCGAAGCCGAGCAGCAAGCGCAGCTTCTGCGCGCTGACCTGCGGCGCGCGGCGGCCGCTGCCCAGCCGGACCCAGCGGGTGCGGCCCGCCTCGTCCGGGTCCAGCGGCAGCAGCTCGAGCGCGGCGCCGTTCTTCAAGCCCAGACGTGCTAACTTGCGCCGCAGCTTGCGCAGGGGCAGGCGCAGCTCCCAGGTGAAGCGCGGCGAGATCTCGCAGTACCCGCACTTCACCGGCACCAGGTACTCCTCGCCCACGCCGCCCCAGACCTGGGAGGGCGCCGAGGTGCGGCCGCCGCAGGTGGAGTGGAACAGCGCACGGATCGGCTCGCCGTGATACGTCAGCACCTCGCCGCGGGTGGCCTCGACCGCCGCGGCCGGCCCGGGCCGGATCCTGGACTCGTCGTACACCTGGTCCATCACCGTGGACTTGAGATGCCCGCCCGCGCCGACCTCGAGCATGCGGCGCATGGCAAAGCTGCGCGAGGCCACGGCCTGGGCCTTGAGCGCCTCGAGGTTCCACTTGGGCCAGGCCTCGGAGCTGACCACGCCCACGAGGTAGGTCTCCAGCGCCATGGTCTTGATGCGCTTGCCCACGCGTACGCGAATCTCGGGGCCCGTCCTCGCCTTAAAGCCTTCGCCTTCGGCTTCCGCCTCGCGAGCCGGCGAGACTTCCTCGGCCGCGCCGCTAAGCGGCATCGCGATCAACGCCATCGCCACGAGTCGTCCCACCTTCACGGTAGGGAATGACAGCACAGCCGGTCTGAAGCTGTCAACGAAAGGCAGGTCGCGCGGGTGCTCGAAAATGAAGAGGCCCCCGACGCATCGCGCCGGGGGCCTCCTCGCAGCGTTCAGCCTTCAGTCGGCTCGGCCGACTACAGCTTGCCCTTCAGCTTTGGAGCGGCCTTGAAAGCCACGTTCTTGCTGGCCTTGATCTTGATCTGCTCGCCGGTACGCGGGTTGCGGCCCATGCGGGCCTTGCGTGCGCGAACCTTGAAGGTGCCGAAGCCGGGGTAGCTGAAGCCCTTTTCCTTCTTGATCGCGCCACCGATGGTGTTGAACACGGTGTCCAGGACCTGGCCCATGGCCTTCTTCGAGATGTCCGGCGTGCCCTTGGCGGACAGAACCTTGTCGATCAGTTCAGCCTTGGTCATTATTTATCCCTCCAAACTAGGAAGCCCCCCTCGGGGCAGGTCTGATAACGTCGACCGTCGACGTTACGAGGGCGGATATTGCGCCTGGGACAAGGGTTTGTCAAGCCCGAAATCGTCGCGCCCGCAATAAATCTGGACCTGAGGGCCCATCTGGTCCTCAGATCCCCGCCTCATCAGGGTTTCCGCGCCTGACCGGGGGAAAGTTTTTCGCTTGTTAGACGGCGGGCTTAGCTGTCCTTCTTGTCCAACAACGGCCTGACCAGGTCGATTGGCAGGGGGAAGACGATGGTCGAGCTGTTTTCCGTCGCCACCTCGGCCAGGGTCTGCAGATAGCGCAGCTGCAGCGCCATCGGGTTCTTGGAGAGGATGTCCGAGGCCTCGTTGAGCTTGGTCGAGGCCTGAAACTCGCCGTCAGCCGCGATGACCTTGCCGCGCCGCTCGCGCTCGGCCTCGGCCTGCTTGGCCATCGCGCGCACCATCTCCTGCGGCAGGTCGACGTGCTTGACCTCGACGTTGCTGACCTTGATGCCCCAGGGGTCGGTGTGCTGGTCGAGGATCGTGGCCAGCGCCAGGTTGATCTTCTCGCGATGCGAGAGCAGCTCGTCGAGCTCGGACTCGCCGAGCACGCTGCGCAGCGTGGTCTGGGCGAGCTGCGAGGTGGCATAGAGATAGTTCTCCACCTCGAGGATCGCCTTCTGCTCTTCCATCACACGGAAGTACAGCACAGCGTTGACCTTGACCGACACGTTGTCCTTGGTGATCACGTCCTGCGGCGGCACGTCCATCACCACGGTGCGCAGCGAGACACGCACCATCCGGTCGACGAAGGGGATGATCCACTTGAACCCCGGCCCCTTGCTCGCCGAGATGCGGCCGAGGCGGAAGATCACCCCGCGCTCGTACTCGTTGAGGATACGAACGCCGAGAATGAAGAACACGAACAGGATTCCCGCGACGATGATGATCGGCACCATTATCTCACCCCTTTGTTCCGGGCTCGGTCTGCGGCCCGGTCTGTCTTTCCAGTTCTGCCGCGAGCGGCTCCACGGTGAGCAGCATGCCGTCCACGGCCGTCACCCGCACCGGGGCACCTTGATTGACGGTCTGCGCGGACCGCGCCCGCCAGTACTCGCCGTGCACCAGCACCTTACCCTCGCCGCCGGCCGGAACCGCCTGCTTGACCTCGCCCTGCTCGCCGACGAGTCCCTCCTGGCCGGTGGTGACCTTGCCCTTGTGCGCGCGCACGACCTTGTACACGATGAACAGCGAGAAGGCGAGCAGCGTGCCGCTGGCCGAGAACACGGCGGGCAGCGAGATGCGCAGCGCCGGATCGTCGGTGTCGATCAGCAGGATCGAGCCGATGGTCAGCGCGACTGCCCCGCCGATCGCCAGCAGCCCGTGCGAGGTGACGAACACCTCGCCGACGAACATCGCGAAGCTCAGGAGAATCAGCGCCAGGCCGCCGTAGTTGATCGGCAGGGCCTGCATCGAGATGAAGGCCAGGATCAGGCAGATCCCGCCGAGCACGCCGGGGAAGATCGACCCCGGGTGATACACCTCGGCGAGGATGCCGAGCACGCCGAGCATCATCAGCAGGTAGAAGATGTTGGGATGCGAGAAGGTCGAGACGAACTTCTGCGAGGTGCTCATCGGGATGCGGTGCAGCATTCGCCCGGCCGTGCTAAGACGATAGTGCTTGCCGCGTATCTCGACCTTGTGGCCGTCGGCCTCGGCGAGCAGGCTCTCGGTGCTGGCCGTGACCAGATCGACCACGCCGAGCTCGAGCGCCTTGCTGCTCGGCACCGAGACCGACTCCAGCACCGCGGTGCGCGCCCACTCCACGTTGCGGCCGCGGCGCTCGGTGATCGACTCGATGAAGGCCACGGTGTCGTTCTCGATCTTCCTGGCGAGGTGCTCACCGCCGCCCTCCGGGTCCTCGCCCTGGGCGCCCACCGGATGCGCGGCGCCGATGTTGGAGCCCGGCGCCATCGCGGCCACATGGCCGGCCAGGGTGATGAAGGTCCCGGCCGAGCCGGCGCGGGCGCCGCCCGGCGCCACGTACACGATCACGGGCAAGGGCGCGTCGAGGATCGCCTGCACGATGCTGCGCGTGGCCTCGAGCAGCCCTCCCGGCGTGTCGAGCCGGATCAGCACCGCGGCATGGCCCGCCCGCGAGGCCTCGGCGATCGAATCCTCCACGTAATCCGCGATGCCGGGATTGATCGTGTCCGCGATCTCGAGGAAGGCCACGCCGTCGCCCTCGAAGAGCGGCAGCTCCTCCTCGGTATCGCCGTCCTCGCCGGCCTGTGCTGCCCCCGCCGTATCCGTCGCGGAGCCTCCGCCCTTGCGGGCTTCGGCCTCGCCAGCCGTATCGGTCTCCGTCTCCGTCGCCGTTGCCGTTGCCGCCACGCCAATCACCATCAGCCCAAGCAACCGCACGCGGCGTCGCGTCCTTCTCATCGGGTTCCCCCTTGCTCCAGCCTCGCCCTGATCCGCTTCAGATCCTCCCAGGCCATGGCCTTGCGCTCCGGGCTACGCAGCAGGTACGCCGGATGGAAGGTGGCGATCAGATCGATGCCCTCGTAGGTATGCATACGCCCGCGCAGCCGCGAGATGCCCTCGGTCCGGCGCAGCAGGGTCTGCGCCGCGTGCGCGCCCATCGCCACCACCAGCTCCGGCTCGATCGCGGCGAGCTGCTTGCGCAGGAAGGGCTCGCAGGACGCGATCTCATCGGGCCTGGGATCACGGTTGCGCGGCGGGCGGCACTTGAGCACGTTGCAGATGTACACCTCGTCGCGCGCCAGCCCGATCGCGGCGAGCATCCGCGTCAGCAGCTGGCCCGCCTTGCCCACGAAGGGGATGCCCTGGCGGTCCTCCTCCGCGCCCGGCGCCTCGCCCACCAGCACCAGCCGCGCGCGCGGGTGGCCCGCGCCGAAGACCATGTGCTGGCGGGTCTGCGCCAGCGGGCAGCGCTGGCAGTCACCCAGCTCGTGAGCCACCGCCTCGAGCGGATCGAGCCTCGGCGCGCCGCGTTGCAGACCGGACAGCCCGGTGTCGCGCCACCAGCTCAGGTGGGCGCGCAGGCTCTCCAGCGCCTGGGCCAGCTCGTCCCGCTGCTGTGCTTCGCCCACGCCACTCCCCTTGAAACGCCGCCACGGCTGGGCTAGATTCCCGCTCGGGCGTCGTGCACGCTAGCAGATCGGAGGGGCGGGTGTAAACCGCCGCCAGGAGTATTGTTGATCGTAGCACTCGCCGCTGTCGTCGCCTTCGTCGTGGTGCTGCTGATCCCGGACACGGCGCTGGCCTGGGCGCCGGCCACGCATCTCGAGATCGGCCTGCGCCTGCTCGATGCCCTGCCCCAGGCGCCGGCCGCGGTCGCCGCCCTGCTCGCCTCCCACGGCGACGACTTCCTCTACGGCATGCTGGCCACTGACATCCAGATCGGCAAGAGCCTGCGCGGGTACGAGCACAACAGCCACAACTGGAAGGTCGCCGCCCGCGTCGAGTCCGCGGCACGCACGCCGCAGGAGCGGGCCTTCGTGCTCGGGTACCGGGCCCATCTCGCCGCCGACGTGATCGGGCACAACGTGTTCCTGCCGCGCCACATCGTGGAAAGCTTCGAGGCGCTGGGCCGCGGACACGCGTACTGGGAGACGCGCTTCGACGCCTGCATGCCGGAGCGGGCCTTCCGCACCGGCCGGCGTCTGGCCCGGCTGGACGTGCGCCGGCACGACGCGATCGTCCGGCGGCAGGTGTCGCGAACCCTGTTCAGCTTCGACACCGACCGGCGGATCCTGTTCGGCATGGCCCGGCTGCAGCGCCTGGCCCGCTGGCGCCGCGGCCTCGAGATGCTCGGCCGGCGCTCGGACTACGCGCTCTCCCGGGCCGAGGTGGAGCGCTACCTCGGCCTCTGCGTGCAGTCTGTTCGCGACGCGATCAGCCGGCCGCGCCGGGCCATGGCGCTCAAGGCGGATCCCACTGGCGAACGGGCGCTGTCCGCGGCGGTGCAGATGCGGCGCACGCTGCGCCGCTGGCGGCGCGAGGGCAAGCTGATCAAGATCCGGCAACGACCGCTGGTCAACGAGCTGGAGCGGAGCTTCGAGGCGGCGCTCACCGGCGCGCTGGAGCTGCCCGACCTGCGTGATTTCGTCACGCTCGGCCCCTCGCGCAAGGAGACGCGGGTCAACCGGCGCAACGCCAAGCGCGAGGTCCGCAAGCAGCGCAAGGCGGCGAAGCGGAAGAAACGGTGACCGGGGAATGAAATCCCCCTATAGGGGGAGTTCATTCCCAGGCCCGGCAGCCTCGGCGCTCCCCCTACCCCTCGAGCAGCGCCGTCACCCGGTCGAGCAGGCGGTCCGCCAGCGCGGCCTTGGGCCCCAGCGGGACCTCCTCGCGGCCGCCGTCCGCGTCGAGGATGACGGCCGCGTTGTCGTCGCTCCCGAAGCCGGCGTCGTCTCGGGAGATGTCGTTGGCCACGATCAGGTCGAGGCCCTTGCGGGCCAGCTTGTCGGCCGCACCGGCCTCGGCGTCTCCGGACTCGGCGGCAAAGCCGACCAGCACCTTGCCGCTCCGGTCCTCGCTCGGAATCGAGCCGAGGATGTCCGAGGTGCGCTGTAGCTCCAGCGTCCAGCCGCCCTCGCTCTTCTGGCGCTTGCCCGCGAGCTTCTCGGCCGGCCGGTAGTCGGCAACGGCCGCAACCATGATCAGCGCCTGCGCCGCCCCGAGGCGGGCGCGTACGGCCTCGGCCATCTCCGCCGCCGTGGTCACGGTCTGCACCTCGGCCACCCCGGGCGGAGGCGTCAGCGCGACCGGCCCGTGAACCAGCGTCACCTCGGCGCCGCGGGCCACCGCGGCCCGGGCCACGGCAAAGCCCATCTTGCCCGTGGAGCGATTGGTGATGAAACGCACTTCGTCGATCGCCTCGCAGGTGGGCCCGGCCGTTATCAGGATCCGCGCCCCCGCGAGATCTCCGGCGCCGCCGAGCAGCGCCTCCACGGCGCTCACGATCACCGCGACCTCGGGCATCCGGCCCTTGCCCCGGTGTCCGCAGGCCAACTCTCCCTCGGCCGGCTCGAGCACGGTGTACTGCTCCAGCTCGCGGAGAATCTGCTCGTTCCGACGGTACAGCGAATTCTCGTACATCTGCACGTTCATCGCCGGGCAGATCAGCACCGGTGCGGTCGCAGCCAGGATCACCGTGGTGAGGAAGTCATCGGCGATCCCGTGAGCCAGCTTGCCCACCAGGTTGGCCGTGGCCGGGGCCAGCACCACGGCGTCGGCCCAGTCGGCCAGCGAGATGTGGCCGATCGCCTCCTCCTCCACCGGCGCGAACATGTCGACCCGCACCGGGTGATCGCTCAGGGCCTGGAAGGTCAGCGGGCTGACGAAGCGCGTGGCGTGCTCGGTCATGGCCACACGCACATCGGCGCCGCGATCGATCAGCCGGCGCACCAGCTCGCAGGACTTGTACGCGGCTATCCCGCCGCTGACCCCGAGCAGGATCCTCCGGCCCGCCAGCGTCATCCGCGTCTGCGCAGGAGCGCACCCAGCAGACCGAGCAGCAGCAGTCCGCTGAAGGGTGCGGCGCCGGAGCCTGACACGCCACAGCCGCTGCCCTTCTTGCTCGAGCGCGGCTCGTCCTCATCGCCGCCGCCTCCGGGCAGGCAGCAGTTCACCGGACAGCCCAGCCCGGAGGCCAGGATCTCGTTGTCCGAGCAGCTCTCGCCGGCGCCCACGCAGCGGCCGCCAAGCTCCAGACAGCGGATGTTCGTGTCCGTGTCCGTGTCCACATCCGTGTCAAGGTCGGTGTCCACGTCAGTATCAATGTCCGTGTCCGTGTCCGTGTCCGCGTCCGTGTCCGTGTCCGTGTCCGTGTCGCTGTCCGTGTCCGTGTCGCTGTCCGTGTCCGTGTCCGTGTCCGTATCCGTGTCCGTATCCGTGTCCGTGTCCGTGTCCGTATCCGTGTCCGCATCGCCGGTCCCATCGATCGGCAGATCCCAGCTGTGCTGGAACAGACCCGCGCAGCCGCTCGGGACCGGCGTGGTGGCCAGCGTAGTCGAGTCGATGTTGACCTCCTGCAGGGCCAGGTCCAGCGATCCGGTGAACTGCTGGCCCACGCCGGCTTCGCCCACGGCCATCGAGGTGATGTTCACGTTCCCGCTGCCAGCCACCGGCATGTAGATCGCGCTGGCCGTCTTGGCCATGATGCACAGCCCGCAGGTGGCGAAGCTCGCCTCGACCGCGGTGATCGGGTACACGCCTGGACCGGTCGGACCGCCCCAGTTGACCCAGCTCTGGATGTCGAACTCGATGGTCGGCGCCGCCCCGTCGTCGAACCACATGTACTGCAGGAAATCGCCGTCCACACCGGCGCCGGCATAGCACAGGTCCACGCCGCCCTGGCCGATGCCGGGCACGCAGTCGGTGAAGGGCCCGTCGGTGTCGGTATCCGTGTCGGTATCCGTGTCGGTGTCGCTGTCGCTGTCCGTATCGGTGTCGGTATCCGTGTCCGCGTCGCCGCCGGCCACGTTCTCCTCGCCCGGCGTGCCGCCGGTGCCGAGCACCACGAAGTCGACCGAGTTGTCGTCGGTGTCCTGGCCGTCGGGCAGCCGCCCGATCGGCAGATCCACGCCGTCGGGCGCGGCCGCGGTCTCGCCCACGAAGAACTCGGTCACCGGATCGAACTCGGCGTAACCCACGGCGTCGACCACCTGGGTTCCGTAGAGCAGCACCAGGTTGTCCGGCCCGTTCTGCAGGTCGGCGTCCTCGCTGACCACGTCGAGGTTGGCCACGGTGGCGTCCTGGGCGATCACCAGGTACCCGTCCGCGGGCACGCTCAGCCCGGTCAGCGACAGCGTGGACTCGGTGGCGCCGTTGAAGCCGTTGACCTCCTCGAGCCGGAAGCCGGAGAGGTCCAGGCCCGGGTCGCCCTTGAGCTCGATGAAGCATCCCGCGTCCGCGCCGGGCGAGTCGTACAGGATCTCGTTGATCACCAGGGTGCCGGGCACCACGATCTCCTCGGCGGGCTCGGGCTCGATCTCGGCGTCGGGCGCGAGGTCGGCGTCCTGCCCCATCTCGGGCAGCTCGAGCTCGTACTCGTCGCCGCAGCCCGCCGTCGGGATCAGCGCGATGCTGGCCCAGGTGTTGGCGTACGCGTTGGCGCTGACGAGCTCGGTGCTCTTCTGCGCCGCGTAGAACCCGCTCCGCTGTACCTTGACCCTGTACTGGCCCAGCGCCAGCTCGGGGAAGACGAAGAAGCCGTCGATGCGCGCGTACACGTCGGTCACCGGGTCGCCGGCCGGGGTCTCCAGATAGACCCGGGCGTTGCCCACGCCCGCGTCCGGGTCCATGATGTCGCAGACCCGCACGAAGCCGACCAGGTTGCCCCAGGGCTCGGCTACGGCCATCAGGTCCATGAAGTGATCCCAGTCCCAGCCCGGGCCCGGGTTGTCCTCGAAGGTCTTGATCTCGTCGCGGCCGATGAAGTGGGTCCGGTCCTCGGGGATGGCGTGCTTCCAGATCAGGTAGCGGCCCAGCTCCGCGGCCGCCTGGTACAGCGGCTCGGGATGGGACAGATCGGCCGGCTGTCCGGACAGGGCCACGCCGATGGAGTTGGTGTTGAACCCGCCGACGAAGTACGCGGTGTCGGCCTCGCTCACCATCTGCGTCACCTCGCCCGCCTCGGAGATCACGTAGTGCGCGCTGACCTCCAGGGCCGGATCGAGGAAGGTCGAGATGATGCCCGCGTACGAGCCGGCCATCGAGAACACCACGTGGGTGATCGGCTCTTCGTTGGGCCGGTCGGTCTCGCTGAAGTTCTCGGGCGGAGAGGGCTCGAGCAGCGCCTTGGGGTACTCCACGGCAGTCAGCTCGGCCAGGGACTGGCTCTCCAGGGCCCCGGGATCCTGCTGGCAGGCAGCCAGGGTCAGCATCAGGCCGGCCGTGCCAGCCGCAACAATCCATCTCCTCATGACATCCTCCATGACGCTCTCGTGCGAAGAATGAGCATATCCGGCTTGACGCAGGACGTCAATACGCGGTGGTGCCAGACCGAGAGCAGTTGTTTGCCAGGCCCGCAACTAGAGCCGACGGTGACTTTTCGTAACCGCGATCGGCCCGCTGTCGATCTCCTTGTGCTCAAGAAACGGCTAGAATCAGAGTGCAACAAAGCCCCGTTTCGGCACCCCGCTAAACGAATCCACCAGCTCGATCACCGAACTCGGTCATTTCATCTGCTGCGGTCACCGTCACGGAGGCGCGCGACAGGCTGCTCCATGCACGACTCGAAGCTGGTAGGTCCCGGAGGGGAAGATAACGTC